>Ga0114974_10002542_pt1 | contig 14040 bp, 15 predicted proteins | sample S_130206_EF_Meta_FD_87318 | JGI IMG/M metagenome (GOLD analysis project Ga0114974, IMG submission 87318) | Freshwater microbial communities from Lake Simoncouche, Canada to study carbon cycling - S_130206_EF_MetaG | ecosystem: Environmental > Aquatic > Freshwater > Lake | place: Lake...
CAGTCCGGGATGCGGCTTCCAGACACCCACGTCGTAGCTGCTGAAGATGCGTCCTTCGAAGAAGGGCAGGAGCCCGGTCAGCGAGAGGCTCAACTCGATCTTCGCCATCGGGCCGCTCGATGCCACGCAGATCAGGACGGACGTCGTCGACAGCGCCTGCACCACTTCCACGGCGCCCTCGATGGCGCGCAGCCTCGAGCGAAATGCCTGCGCCGACCTGGCGCGAAAGTCCGGAACGAACGTCGCCGGCAACGGCCGGCCAAGGCGGGCTTCGAGTTCGGCGATACAGTCCGCCATCTTCCCGCCCCGGAAGGCGGTGAGCGCCTCCGGCACGGTCAGGTGCAAGCCGTGCTCGCTGACCGCCTCGACGAGCACCTCGGTCGAGAGCGTTTCACTGTCGACCAGCGTGCCGTCGCAATCGAAGATGATGGCGTTCATCGGGCTCGGTGCTGCACGCCGTCAGCGGCGATTCCGGTGAGGAACCCTTCGAGTTCGTGGGCCAGCCGGAAACCAATGGTGCCGCGGGGGGGCATGTTCAGCACCAGCCGAGTGTAACGTGCGCGTGCTACACTCCGCGCCGCCATGCGCCACCCTCTCAGCCGACTCGCCGCGTGCCTGCTCGTGTCGATTGCCGCCGCCGGGTGTGCCGGCGAGTCGGCCCCAGAGTACAAGCCGACGTCGACCGTCCGGGAGGTGATGCGCTCCATCGTCGACCCGAATTCGGACGCGCTGTGGGACTCCGTGGAGATTGTCGCCACCGTCGAGGGCACGGTGCACAAGATGCCGAAGACCGACGAGGAGTGGGCCGTGCTGCGACGCAGCGCCGTCACACTGGTCGAGGCCGGCAACCTGCTGCTCATCCCCGGTCGGCTCGTGGCACGGCCGGGCGAACCGGCGGGCGACCCGCGGACCGACCTGAATCCTGAGGAGATCGACACCAAGCGGCGCCAGGCCCCTGGCGCGTGGGCGTTGCGTGCGCATCGCCTGCAGGATGCCGCGGCGGAGTCGCTGAAGGCCATCGATGCGAAGGACGTCACCGCCCTGCTGAACGCCGGTGAAACCCTCGATGCCGCCTGCGAGAGTTGCCACCGCGACTATTGGTACCGAGTGCAGTGACTTCGCGGTGCGTCAGTAGGCGTCGCCGATGAACGGCAACATCCGTCCGAAGTAGAGCACCCCGAACCACGCCAGGAGCGACACCAGACCGATCGCCTTGGCGGCCATCGACGTGTCCGCGTTCGGCCCGAGCGCCATCGTCTGCTTGCCGATGGTCATCTCGAAGAGGCCGGCATTCGCGCCGGCGACGACGAGACAGCCCACTTTCCACCACCACCCGACGTTGTGCACGTACTGCTCGGGGTGCCCGACGAAGAAGATGATGCCGGTGAGCAGGTTCAGTCCGAAGCCCGCGATCGCCACAGGCACCAGGTCGTGCGCGCCTTCGAGCGACACGCGGCGAAAGAATCCCATGAGCCGCAGGTCGAAGAAGCCAACGATGCCGATGAGCAGCGTGAGCCCGATGAAATGCAGCGTCTCAGCAAGCGGCCAGACCCAGATACTGAAGACAATGGCCTTCGACAGGCTGGTGGCCTGCAGCCACGCAACAAGCGCATCCATCAGGGAACTCCGATGTACGCCATGAGGCGTCCAGCCGTGATCGCCACGCACCACAACACGGCCGACCACAGCGCCAGCCGCGTGCCGTTGGCAGGCACGACATCGGGCGCGCTCAGGTTCGCGTGGTCCAGGACGATTCGCCGGGTCGCGAACGTCACCCACAGTGCCGCGAAGATCGACAGCAGCTTCACGTAGAAGATCCACTGGCCAGACTTGTGTGCCGCATCGGCGATGAAGAGCAGGATGCCGCTCAGGGTATTCAGCGCGAACGCCCACGCCATGATCGGGAAGAGCGGGGCGAGCGCGCCGATGCGGAGCTTGCGCCCGAAGCCGAGCAGACGCAGATCGACGACGGCACTGGCCCCGACCACAATGCCGAGGCCGACCGTGTGCAGGGTGAGGATGGTCGGGTAGGCCCAGAGCGAGGGCGACTCGCGCACCCAGGTGGCGAGCACCGTCGCCTCTAGCCAGGCCGTCAGATTGGTCACGAGCGGTATCGGGAACGCGCCGTCAGCGCGGCGGCTGCTGTTCTTCCATCACGCGGCCGCCGGGCTGAATCGGGCTGCCGTCTGGGTGGGTCACCTTCGCGCAGCACATGCCGAACGAGCCTTCGGCCCGCGACGGCTGCCCGACCACCTTCACGATGGTGCCAGGCTTCAGGGTGTCGGTGGTCCACCCGGTGCGCGTCAGTGAGGCGGCGGCCCCAAGCTCCACCTGCCACTCCACCTTCTTCCCGTTCACTTCGGATTCAAAGTAGAGGAAGGAGTGCGGGTTTCGGATCAGGAGCTTGGTGACAGGCCCCTGGGCTTCGGCCGACTTCGTCGCGTCGTAGAACGGCGCGCTCGAATGATGGGCAATCACCGGCACCGTGGCCAGCGCCGCTGCCGCCACGGTGACGGCCAGCGCATACAGGAACAATCGTCGAACGTTCATCTCTGCCTCCTCGGTCGAACGGCTGCTTACTTGTACTTCTGCGGCATCATGCGCACGGGCGCGCGTGATGTTTCGGGGTCGCAGTCCCATGGAGAGATCTTGTATCCCTGACGGACCGGGAGCCAGCGGGTCGTGTAGCCGGTCGGCTTCTTCAGGAACATCGGGTCTTCGACGGTGATCGTCATCTTCAGTTCGGGCCCTTCGCGCCAGTAGCGCTCGGTCACCTTCTTCAGCGTGGACGAGGGGATGCCGTTGTAGTCGTCGAAGCCGGTGATGTCGAAGTTGAAGTGATCGGTCTCGACGATGAGCGCGTTCCCTTCGTAGCGTCCCACCGAGAAGCCTTGGAGGCTCCAGTCGTTGTTGTTCGGCTTGCGGCCGTCGAGCCACACGGTTCGGAGCTGGTCGTCCTTCTCGTAGCGAAGCAGGACGCGATCGGGCCACTGCACCAGTTCCATCGAGTACGGGTCGTACTGGATGGCTGGCGACGACGCCGGCTGGCAGTCGTACTTGGGCGAGAGCGCCTCGTCGAACACCTTCTGGTAGGCGAGGGCGCGCTCGTTCAGTTCGGGAAAGTTCTCCCTGCCCCACGGAACGGTCTCGCTGTTGACCTTACGGGCACGCGGGGTGCCGTCCCAAATGCCGCTCAGGTCGGGCTCCTTGCCCGGTATCGACGAGCCCTGGGCGTGAACGCTTCCGCCCATCGGCCACACGGTCGCGGCGGTTGCCATCAGCGCCGCGCACGCGAGCGAGAGTCCAATCCGCCGACTCCGGTTCAATGCCGTGCTCTTCATCGTCATTCAGTCCCTCTGGTGTTCGGGCCGGCTGAGCGGTCCAAAGTGCCGCAAATCTTACATCAGGATGGCCACGCGGCGCCCTCCAGGCCCAGTGTTCGCGCCGCTGCACGTGAGATCGCGTGGGGCCTCAACCCTGCGGCGGTATCAGCCGATACTCCCTGCGGTGGGACCTATCAGCGAAACGTTCGGCGAGCTCCTTCCAGGCCTCCGGTCGGACGAACGGGCCGCACATATCCTCGTCGTCGACGATCTGCCCGCCAACACCGGGATCCTCGAAGCGCTGTTGACGAGCGACGGCCATCGGGTCACGACGGCCGAAAACGGTGAGGACGCGCTGGCGGCGGTCGCGAAAGAGCGACCGGATCTCGTGCTGCTCGACATCCTCATGCCAAAGATCGACGGCTACGAAGTCTGCCGCCGGCTGAAGAGCGACCCCGCCACCCGTCTCATCCCCGTGGTGCTCGTGACGGGGCTGACCGATACGGACAGCCGCATCCGCGGACTCGAGGTGGGCGCCGACGACTTCATGTCGAAGCCGTTCATCGTCCCCGAGATGCGTGCGCGCGTCGCGTCACTGTTGCGTATCAAGCGATATACGGACGCGCTCGACTCGGCGGAGTCGGTGATTCTGAGCCTCGCGATGACCATCGAAGCGCGCGACCGCGCCACTGAAGGTCACTGCCAGCGGCTGGCACGGTACGCCGTGGCGCTCGGCGAACGGCTCGGCATGTCGCACGAAGACCAGGACACGCTGCGCGTTGGCGGCTACCTGCACGACATCGGCAAGGTCGGCATCCCTGACCGCATCCTGCTCAAGGACGGTCAGCTCACCACCGACGAATACGACCTGATGAAGAACCACACGCTGATCGGCGACCATCTGTGCGCCGAGTTGCGGTTGCTGAAGCGGATCCGGCCGATCGTTCGCCATCATCACGAGCATCTGGATGGCAGCGGCTATCCCGACGGGCTGGCTGGCGATGCGGTGCCGTTGCTGGCGCAGGTCATGGGCATCGTTGACGTGTTCGACGCGCTCACGACGTCGCGCCCCTACAAGCCGGCGCTGTCGGTCGAGCGTGCGTGCGATGTGCTGCGCGACGAAGTGCGGCGCGGCTGGCGGCGTGGCGACCTGGTGGAGACCTTCATCGACATGCTCGTCGACCGCGGCATGCTGCCCGGAGCGGCCGAGCAGGTCTTTGCGTAAGACCCCTCCGTCTCTCCCGTCCTACCAGGTGAGCGAACGCGTCTCGCCGGTCAGCGTGGTCGTGGCTGTACCGATGAAGTCGCTGTGGCACAGCAGCCAGCGATCGTTCTCGAGTACGGCGCTGACGTAGTCGATGCCGTCGGCCGTTTCCTTCTTGCCATCGGACTTGTACGTCACTTCCCAGTGCACCGTGTAGGCCGAGCAGGCGTCGGTGTTCGGCTGTTGGCGTCCCGATGGGAAGCAGCCCTGGTGGACGAAGTTGAAGGTGGCTGGGGGCCGGCGCACGACGCGGGCCGCGGCAAAATTCTGAAGGAAGAGGCGGCGGTTCTGATCCGTGTCGTTCGCCTCGTTCGTTCGCCCCTTGCCGCCGTCGCAGGTCGTCGAGAAGTTGTGCAGCACCTCGTTGGTGCTCTTCGTCGAATCCGAGAACAACAACAGGAAGTCCGTGCCGGCGCCCAGGATCTCGTTCTGCGAGTCGTGGACGCGCACGGGGAAGCTCCCGCTGGTCGACTGCGTGTGGGTGACGCCCCCCTCCGTGAACGTCTCGGTCACCGTCAGGCCAACCGTTACCGTTGCCGGCGTTCCACCGGAGATCGAGCTCGGGATCTTCCAGGTGAGTGTCGGCCCTGACGGCGTCAGCGTGCCTGGCGCGGTCCAGTCGTAGGTGAGCGAGGCGTTCGACGTCTCGCTGTCGGTGACGGTGGCGAGTACCTGCACCGTCTCGTCGATGTCGGCAAAGCCCGAGGGCTGATTGTTGCGCGAGCCAATGCTGCGGAAGGCGCTGATGACCGGTGCGCGATTCGCGCCGCTTGGGGCCACGAAGGTGAACGCGTTGGCCAGCGTGCTCGTCTTGCCGCCCGTCGTGACCGATATTTCCGCCGCACCAGCAGCGGTGCGTAGCCCGGTGACCGCCGTAATGGAGGTGCTGCCGGACACGACGACGCGGGTGGCGGGGACGCCGCCGATCGACACCGTGGCATCGCTGGCGAAACCGGTGCCGCTGATGGTGATGCTGTTGCCGCCGGTCGTGCTGCCGCTGGTGGGCGAGACCGACGTGACCTTCGGCGCCGAGCTGGTTGGCCCCGAGGGGCTGTCCGAGCCGCACGCGACGACGAGGAACGGGATGACGGCGACGAGCGCCGCCCCTACGGCATGTCGGAGGCGAAACAGGTGCATCACGGTTCGACGTTCATAGTAGCCCGACTCAGCGAGCGGCGGGCGCCAGCGGCGGCGCCGCGCCGGTCGCTGGGTTGTAACGCGGATTCTTCGGGTTGTTTGTCTGGTCGTTCGGGTCGAAGTCCGGCTCGCCGCGCCCACTGTTCACCCAGGCGGTGTAGACCAGATCGCGCAGCAGCGTGGCGGCGTCGGCGGTCGTGGCGTACACGAGTTCGCGCCCCTCGCGGCTGTCCTTCCTCTCGAATTCCTTCCGCTGCTCGAGCTGGTAGAGCTGCTCGAAGCGCGTGTGGGCGTGGTCGATATGCGCGAGGACGGCGGCGAACGGATCGGCCACGACCGTGGGCGACGCCGGAATGCGCGCCCGGATGTCGCGTTCGTGCAGGCCGATCAGGTCGACGAACGTGTTTTCGAAGAGCCAGTGGACAGCGCCGTCGCGGGTGTAGCCCTTCGGGTTGTCGCCCACCCAGCCATCGTGCTGGACGGTGCTGTGCAGCGGCTGCGCGCCGTCGGCCACATAGTGGCTCACCCACCCGAGGTAGAACGCCGCGTCCTGCTCGATGAAGGCCGTGTCCTGGTTCTGCGCGCGCAGCGTGCGCCAGGTGCGGAACACCACCTTCAGCCGTTCGTAGCCTTCAACGACGGCGTAGGGGAGCGTGCCGGTGTAGTGGATGTTCGTGAGCGCGGCCTTCTCCGGAGCGGACGCGCGCAGCCGCAGGTGCTCGTCGTAGACCGCCAGCATGAACTCGTCGCGCGAACGCGGGATCTGCTTCAGGAACGCGAACTGCTCCGTGTACCAGACGTGGTTCGGATCTTCGGCCGCCTTGGAGAACGGTTCATACGGGCCGCGCCACGCGTCGGCGAGCACCGAGCGGTTGCCGATCCAGTCGATCTGTCGCGCCAGGAACGGCGGCACGTCGGAGGGGAGCGCGAGGATGGCCGCGCGGCTCACGACCCGGTGGCCAGTCGCACCCCAGGCTCCGGTCCGAACTTGCAGCACAGTGGCCAGCAGCAGGACAAGAACGGTGGCCTTCTTCATGGTCCCGATTGTCGCTCGGATTGTGTGCAAACCACCCGTCCCGGTCGGCTCGACGATGCTATCGTCGTCGCCATGAAGGTCAGCGAGCTCAAGGCCGACATGGACGCGGCGTTCACGCAGGTCGACGAGCGATTCAAACAGGTCGACGAGCGATTCAAACAGGTCGACCAGCGGTTCGAGCAAGTGGACCGCCGCCTCGAAGCGGTCGACACCCGCCTCGAGGCGATGGACCGGCGGATTACGGACGAGGGGAACTCCACCCGCCGCCACTTCGACGTCGTCGCTGAAGACCTCAAGTCGCAGTTCAAGGCTGTGGCTGACGCCTCCGCGCAGAGCGAGCGGCGCCTGGCGTCAATCACCAGCGAGAGTGTCACGCTCCTGTCGGCCCTGAGCGACCACGAACTCCGCCTGCGCGTGCTCGAGGGAACCCGCGGCCGCTCGCGTTGAACGTGGCCAGTTCTGACTGCTGACCGCTGACGTCCACCTTCAGACCATCAGAACGTGGCAATCGGGTTCAGCGGGAACCCCGTCCCACCCAGCACCGGCACGGCCGCGGCGGTGAGCAGGAACTCCCAGCGCTTGCGCGCGGCGGCTTCCTTGGCGACTGCCTCCAGGTCCATCACATCGATGAGCGGCAATCCCATCGCCACGATCGCCACCTGGTGAATCGGACGCGGGCTTCCCTGGACGCCTGACGGCTGCACGTCGGTGACGGCGTCATTGCCAAGCAGCGCCACATCGCGCTCCTTCAGCCACGGCAGCACTGACGCGTGGAAGCCGCCGGCGTTCGCCGCGACATTCCAGGCGCCCGTCTCGGCGCGTTGCGCCCATCGCCCGGTGCGCAGGAAGAGCGCGTCGCCGCTGCGGATCTTCAGGCCGGCGAACTTCTCCCAGGCTTCGAGGTCCGCGACCGTGACGGCTGTGCCTGGGTCGAGGTAGGGCACCTTCTTCAGCAGCGGCATGTCGACGAGGATGCCGCGCGTCATGATGCCGCTCTTCTGGTTTTCGATGCCGTTCTGTGGGCAGCCGACGCCTTCCTTGATGTTCGAGCGGTCGAAGCCGTTGTAGATCTTTCCCTGGAACGAGTAGTGGCAGAGTGCGTCGATGTGGGTGATGACCGATCCGTGGTACCAGATGGTGTACTGGTCCATGGCGTGCCCGGCGGCGTCGAGCGTCATCGCCTGTCCAATCGGACGCGGGCTGTCGGGTGCCGGCACCTTGTCGATGGTATGGGCCAGCGACACAGACACCCCGTCCTTCACCAGTTTCAGCGCCGCTTTCGCCACGGCCGGCGTCATCAGGTTCAGGGTGCCGCGCTGGTCGTCCTTCCCCCAGCGGCTCCAATTCGACAGGTCGGACATCCATTTATCGACCTGTTCCACCGTCAAACCGGCCTGCTGCGCGGTCAGCGACGGCGTCAGTGAGAGGGCGACGAGCAACGCTGCGACATATCGAGACTTTCGCACGGGGGCCTCCTTGGGGATAATGGGGCGCATTTTACCTGCGGAGGAATTGAATGAATGTTTTCGGTTTCCGTCGGGTCGCTGCGGCGATCCTGACGATGGCGGGGGTGGCGGCGCCGTTGTCCGCCCAGAGCATCACGGACGCGGATCTCGCGAAGGGTCTGTCGGATCCCACACGCTGGCTGGTGGTGTCCGGAACCTATGACGGACAGCGCCTGAGCCCGCTCACCCAGATCACACCGGCGAACGTGAGCCAACTGGCTCCGCAGTGGACGTTCCAGGCTGGTGTGACCGGGCAGTTCGAGGCCACGCCGGTGGTCCTGAACGGCATCCTCTACGTCACCGGTCCCCAGAACCACGCGTGGGCCATCGACGGCCGCACGGGCAAGCAGATCTGGCACTACCAGCGGCTGCTGCCGGCGGGCCTGAAGGTCTGCTGCGGCCCGGTCAACCGCGGCTTCGCCATCTACGGCAACAAGCTGTTCATGACGACGCTCGACGCGCACCTGCTCGCGATGGACCCGAAGGACGGCAAGATCCTGTGGGACGTTGAACTCGCAGACTTCAAGCTGGGCTACGCCAGCACCGTCGCGCCGCTCATCGTCAAGGGCAAGCTGATTGTCGGCATGGCCGGCGGTGAGTACGCCAACCGCGGGTTCATCGACTCGTACGACCCAGAAACCGGCAAGCGCAACTGGCGCTTCTGGACCATTCCTGCTCCCGGTGAACCTGGCAGCGAGACGTGGCCGGTGGACGTGCTCGAGCGCGGCGGTTCGCCGACGTGGGTGACCGGCACCTACGACGCCGACCTCAACACGGTCTACTGGGGCACGGGCAACCCGAACCCCGACTGGGACGGCGACAGCCGCCCGGGCGACAACCTCTACGCAGCCTCGGTCGTGGCGCTCGACCCGGACACGGGCAAGCTGAAGTGGCACTTCCAGTACACGCCGCACGACACGCACGACTGGGACGCGAACCAGACGCCGGTGCTGGCCGACCTGACGATCAATGGTCAGCCGCGCAAGGTGCTGATGCAGGCGAACCGCAACGGCTTCCTCTACGTGCTCGACCGCACCAACGGCAAGTTCATCAATGCCTGGCAGTTCGGCAATCAGAACTGGGCGTCGGGCTTCACGCCGGCGGGTCGTCCGATCGAAATCCCCGGCCACGTGCCGACGGCTGAGGGCACCGAGAGCTGCCCGGACTGGTACGGCAACACGAACTTCATGCCGCCGTCGTTCGACAAGCAGCGTGGCCTGTTCTTCCTCACGGTTCGTGAGACGTGCGCGAAGTTCATCAAGAAGGACACGCCGGACGCCAACGTCGGCGACCGCACGATGGGCGGCACTGTGGCTCCCGTCGGCACCCGCACCGGCGCGTTGCGCGCCATCGATCCGCTGACCGGACAGCGCAAGTGGGAAGTGAAGTACGAGGGACCGGGTTGGGCGGGTGTGCTCGCGACGGCGAGCGGCATCGTGTTCAGCTCCGACCACGACGGCACGTTCATGGCCGTCGACTCGTCGACCGGCACGGTGCTCTATACCTACGAGACCGGCGGCAACGTCTTCGGGCCGCCGACCACCTACATGATCGACGGCCGGCAGTGGGTATTCCTGCCCTCCGGTCTGACTGCGACGGCGTTCGCGCTGCCGCAGGCTGCGGCCGTCCGCTAGTTATCCCCCGACGTGTGAGGGCCGGCTCGTGCCGGCTCTCACACCCGCATTTCGCCCCCCTTCCTGCCGCACCGTCTTCTCGCCGACAGAACGCCGCGGGCCATGCCTCCGCCGCCGAGAGTCGAGCGTCACCCCTGCGGCAAGTGATACATTAAAGAGGCAGCAGGAGGCATCGTGGCAAATCGGACAAGACCCACGCTCGAGAAGCGTGCCAAAGAGCGTGCGCGACAGGACAAGCGGAAGCAGAAGGATGAGCGCCGTTTGACGGCGAAGGTGACGAAGACGAATTCGCCGCGTGGCGAAGGCGAGGAAGATCCCGATATTGCCGGCATCGTGCCCGGCCCGCAGCCGATCCCGTGGGACGACGAGGAAGAAGAAGTCGTGTGAGGCGAGGGGCTGGCGCAGCCAGCCGTGGCGCAACCACAGCCGTAGCGCCATCTTCGTTCCTGTCGAACCAACCTTCGTGACCGAGTCGGGCGTCATGCGCGCTACCGGCCGTCACCCGTGAGCTCGAAACCCTACATCACACCGCCACACGTCGTGTGCGGTCCATTGTCTTGAAGGTGCGCCGCGCGCGAGCCGCGCGGCGTCCTGATAGCGGCGAATCCTCGCGGGCGTGGCTGGCTGAGGCCTGGGCTGGCGTCGAGTTACTGCGCGCGGAGCAGCAGCACCGGGATCTTCACGAGGTGCCGCACCTTCGTGACGGTGGTTCCGAACAGCACATCCGCGATGAAGCGGTGGCCGTGCGTCGACATCGCAATCAGGTCGACGTGCGCCTCTTCCGCGACACGTATCAGTTCATCGGCCGGGTCGCCCTTGGCGAGCTGGACGGTGACCGTCAGTCCTTCCGCCACCATCTCCGATCCCACCTGTTCGAGATAGGCACGGTCTGCCTTCATCTCTTCCGATTCACGCAGGTTCAGTTGGTCGAAGTGCCGTGCGGCCCAGCCGTCGGCCACATGCACCAGCAGCAGTTCCGCCCCGGTGAGATGGGCGAGTTCCCGTGCGTGCGCGAGGATCGTCGCGTCGGCGGGGGAGTGTTCGAGGGCAACGAGGATGCGGCGATACATCGGCGCCGATTCTACACGCCGAAGAAGGTCTGGTAGAGCAGCCAGACGTTCAATGCGGCAATAACCACGGCCACGGTCCAGGCGAGCAGCTTCACCCAGAGCGGGTTGACGAACGCGCCCATCTTGGCCGGGTTGCTGGTGAACGACACCAGCGGGAAGACCGCGAAGGGCAGCTGCAGGCTGAGGATGACCTGGCTGAGGATGAGCAGCGGGCCGGTGCCGCGCTCGCCGTAGAGCACCGTGACGATGATGGCGGGGATGATGGCGATGAGGCGCGTGATGAGGCGGCGCAGCCACGGACGGAGCCGGAGGTTGATGAACCCCTCCATCACGATCTGGCCGGCCAGAGTGCCCGTCAGCGTGGCGTTCTGTCCCGAGCAGAGCAGCGCCACCGCAAACAGCACACCCGCCATCGTCGTGCCGAGCAGCGGCGACAGGAGCTGGTAGGCGTCGGAGATGTCGGCGACATCCTGGTGGCCGGTGCCGTGGAAGGTGGCGGCCGCCATGATGAGGATGGCGGCATTGATGAAGAGCGCCGACATCAGCGCCACCGCGGAATCGATGGAGGCGAAGCGGATCGCTTCGGCTTTGCTCTCGTGGGTGTCGAGATACTTGCGCGTCTGCACGATGGACGAGTGCAGGTAGAGGTTGTGCGGCATCACCGTGGCGCCGAGGATGCCGATGGCGATGTAGAGCATCTGCGGGTTGGTGAGAATCTCGGCGCGCGGGATGAAGCCGGTGGCGACCGCCGCGAGGTCCGGTTGCGCGAACCACAGTTCCACCGCGAACGACCCGGCAATCGCCAGGATGAGGCCGATGACGAGCGCTTCGACGTAGCGGAAGCCTCGGTGCTGCAGGTAGAGCACGATGAGCACGTCGAGTGCGGTGAGACACACCCCCCACACCAGCGGCAGCCCGAACAGCAGGTTCAGGGCGATGGCGGCGCCCACCACCTCGGCGAGATCGCAGGCGGCGATGGCAATTTCACAGAGCAGCCAGAGGCCGATGGTGGTGCTGCGCGAGTAACTGTCGCGGCAGGCCTGGGCGAGGTCGCGGCCGCTGGCGATGCCAAGCCTGGCAGACAGCGCCTGCAGCAGGATCGCCATCAGGTTGGAGATCATGACCACGCTGAGCAGCGTGTAGCCGAAGCGGGCGCCGCCGGCGATGTCGGTGGCCCAGTTGCCGGGGTCCATGTAGCCGACCGCGACCAGATAGCCCGGTCCGGCGAAGGCCATCATCTTGCGCCAGAAGCCGGCACCGTGCGGAATGGGCACGGAGCCGTGCACCTCGGGCAGGCTCTTCATCGGCCGCGCACTGCGCCATCCCGATGGTCCGGACGACGCGTTCTTGGAATTAGGCGACATTTTGACGAATCAAAATGTAGATTGCGCTACGCCGAAAGTCAACGGGTTCCTGCTGGGTCGTGCGGGTAGTTGGGACCCGGTGGGAAGTTGGTTCGCGCGACTTCGGCCGGCTCGCGGCCGGGTTGACGCGTTTTGCCGCGTGAATCGAGGCCGCGTGGGGTGGCATCGGCCCTGCCTCCGCTGTGGGCATGCGAGGAGCAGAGAGCCAGGGCAGGCGGAGCCTGCTGATCGACGACGCCGCGGTGTTGCTGGGAGTGTCGCGGAGAACGATCTACTACAGGATTCGTGAAGGCCAGCTCGAGACCGTGCGGACGCTCGGCGGCTCGCAACGGGTGCTGCTCGGGTCGATCGAGCAACTGCTGCGTCAGCGACGGCGGCTGCCAGACCTGGCAGGTTTTGGCGCGTTCGAGCCGGGGCTATAGACCGAGTCGCTGGCGCTTCAGGTACAGGCCCTTGCGCGAGATGCCGAGGGCCTTGGCGGCGGCTTCGACCTTGCCGTCGTTCTGACTCAGGGCGAGCTTGATCATCTCGCGCTCGAGGGTGGCGACCGCGTGGTCGAGGCTGTCGGTCAGCGGGACGCTCAGTTCGAGTCCGCGCTCACGGCGGCGCAACTGTTCGGTCTCCTCGCGCATTGCTTTCGGCAGGTGATCGAGCGTCAGCGCGGCATCGGTCTCGGCGGTGGCGACCATGCGGTTGAGCTCGTTGCTCAGTTGCCGGATGTTTCCCGGCCATGGGTAGACCACCAGGTGTTCCATCAGGTCGTCGGCGACGCGGATGCGTCCCTTGCCGAGTTCGTGGGACCACTTCAGGGCGAAGTGTTGGGCGAGCGGCGGAATCTCCTCGCGCCGTTCACGCAGCGGCGGCAGTTCGAGCGGGATGACGTTGAGGCGGTAGTACAGGTCCTCGCGGAAGCGTCCTTCCTGGACGAGCTTCTTCAGGTTGGCGTTGGTGGCAGCGACGATGCGGACGTTGACGCTGAAGGGGACGGTTTCACCAAGCGGATTGATTTCACCGGACTCGAGGAAGCGCAGGAGCTTGGGCTGCAGATCGAGTCCGAGTTCGCCGACCTCATCGAGGAATAGTGTGCCGTCCTTGGCGGCCCTGATGAGGCCGGGGTTGTCGCGGTCGGCGCCGGTGAAGGCGCCCCGCTTGAAGCCAAACAGGTGGCTCTCGAGCAGTTCGCGCGGCACGGCCGTGCAGTTGAACGGAACGAACGGTTTCTTCGAGCGCTGCGAGTAGCGATGCACGGCGCGCGCGAGCACTTCCTTGCCGGTGCCACTTTCGCCGGTGATGAGCACCGTCACGTTGGTGGGCGCCACCTTGCGCGCATAGAGCATCACTTCGCGCATCTTGCCGGTCACCACGGAGTCGTCGTCTTCGGCGGGCAGTTCGTCGATGGGCCACAGCGTGAGTCGCTCTTCGCGTTCGAGGCGTGCGCGTTCGAGTTCCTGGCCAGCGGCGATGACGAAACCGGCGCTGTTCACGGCCGCGTGTGATTCGATGTCAGGGAGCGGCTGCAGCTGGAGCTCGATGTTGCGCCCGCGTGCGACGCCGACGATAAACGTCCGGACGTCGGCTGGCGCGGTTACCGCGCCCCAGCCAGCGAGCAGCTCCTCGCGGTCGTCGGCGTCTCGAGCAACTGCGCGCGCCGAGACGACGCAGTTGGCGTGTTGCAGGACGGAGACGAGGCTCGTCGCCGTGACTTCG
>Ga0114974_10002545_pt1 | contig 14025 bp, 16 predicted proteins | sample S_130206_EF_Meta_FD_87318 | JGI IMG/M metagenome (GOLD analysis project Ga0114974, IMG submission 87318) | Freshwater microbial communities from Lake Simoncouche, Canada to study carbon cycling - S_130206_EF_MetaG | ecosystem: Environmental > Aquatic > Freshwater > Lake | place: Lake...
ACAGAAGACAAAAAGCATATTGACCTTTCCTGTGAGCCAATGATATTGGTTTGCGCTGCGGGGCTTGTTGGAGGAACCGCTGCAGACGTGGCAAAGGAAATTGCCATTTACAAGGCGCATAAGGCAACCCCAATTGTTGTTGCAACACGAGGCGACCAACGATTCGATGCTGCATCTGCGGTCTTAATGGTTCCAGAAGTAGATTCATCGGTTGCCTTCATACTCTCGGCAATGGTTGGGCATCTCTTCGGGTACGAAGCTGCACTTGCAATAGATGCAACAGCTTTACCTCTGCGTGAAATTCGCGAATCCATCAAAGAAATTGCGGGTTCTTACGCAGAGCCAATTCAGGCTGTCTCTCAAATTCGTCGTCATGCAGTTCAGCCAGCAGGGCGATTCTTCGATGCACTCGTAATGGGTCAGTATGACGGAACTCTTGAAGCATCAACGGCGGTGCGTTTAACGTCAATTCTCTACGATGTTTTGTCTAAAGATCCAATTGATGCGTATCAGCGCCACTCTGGGAAAGTAGTAACTCCAGCAGTTTTGCTTGACGATCTCATCAATGCGCTAACAAAGGCAATAGACGAACTCACACGCCCAATTGATGCAATTAAGCATCAAGCAAAAACAGTCACAGTAGGAATTTCCCGAAATGATGAAGGCCTTATGGACAGGGCCTTGGTGCAAGCGGTCCTGGCCGCAGGTGTCTCGCGAGATCGTCTTGCTTATCGCACACTCAAGATTCTTGCCGATCTTGATGCCGCCGTTACATCGGTGAATGGTTTCACTAGGTATGGCATAGACGGCAGCGAAGTAGACGAAGCAAATATTTCAATCATTGAACGTGGTGGTATTTCTATCGATTTGAAATCACGAGTAGATGGAATTACACGCTTGGTGGGAACAAAACATCGTGTAGCAAGCAATCAGGAAGTATTAGTTGCTCGTGGAAGATCAGACAACCGAACAGTGATCTTTATACCAGAATTGAAGTCTGGCGAAACAACAGGAATCACGTTGCTGCATGTCACCTTCGCGCAACGACTCAGTGCAAGCGTTATGAAATCTGTTTTGCAAGGTTATGACGACCGCTATAACCGCCTTGTCGACTGGGTGAAGGAAACCGAAAGTGAATTCCGTGATGATCTGCTTGCAGACATTGATGTTGTTGATGCCCTCATTTTGCCTATTTCAGATACTGCAAATAGGTGGCGGACTCAGCAATCATGATTGGCCTAGGGGTAGACGCTGTAGATATTGAACGCTTTCGCGAAGTGTTGAGCCGTACTCCTTCGCTGAAGACTCGAGTTTTTACAAGTGCAGAGCTAGAACTTGCCGACACACGCAAAGATGCAACGGCGTCGTTGGCGGCGCGATTTGCCGTACGAGAGGCAACCATGAAAGCACTTGGTGTGGGTTTAGGTGCTTTCGATTTTCATGATGTTTCGGTCCGTAAAGCTCCGAGCGGTGCTCCAGAACTCATCGTTTCTGGCCGGGCTCAAGAACTTGCTGAACAACAGGGAATCACGCAGTGGCGAGTATCTCTGAGCCATACGCACATTGTTGCTGTAGCGGTTGTTGCCGCATCGTAATAGCGCCGTACGCTAAAGCCATGGAGGCTGTCTTTACCCCAGAGCAAATGCGATACATCGATGCTCATAGTGCGGTAGATGTGGCTGTGTTTATTCGTCAGGCCGGTTATGCAGTAGCACAAGCTGCGTTGCGCATGCTCAATGGGTCATATGGCAAGCATGTGGTCGTTCTTGTTGGAAAAGGCAATAACGGTGAAGATGGAAGAGTTGCTAGTGAATTTCTACGCACACGAGGCGTGAAAGTTTCAATATTTTCGTCAAGTGAAATACCCGCGCAACTTCCAGAATGCGATCTTGTCATTGATGCTGTCTACGGAACAGGTCTGCGTGGCGAATTTTTTGCTCCTATCACGAACGCTCCTGTTCTTGCGGTCGATATCCCAAGTGGAATTAGTGCGACAACCGGAGAGTGTCGTGGTGTTCCATTTGTAGCGCAACAAACGGTCACATTTGGCGCGCTGAAGCCGGGCATCGTTTTGCAGCCAGGGCGAATGCATGCCGGCGTTGTCACTGTGGCGTCTTTAGATCTGCCATTAGGTTTGGGCAAAAATGTAGACGAGAAAACAATCAACGTAGTTACACACAGCGATGTTGAACAGTGGGTTCCGCCGCGTGCCCCAACAACACATAAATGGAAAACAGCAGTGCGCGCAATTGCGGGTTCCAAAACAATGATGGGTGCCGCCCAACTCAGTTGCGCCGCTGCGTATAAAGCAGGTGCAGGTATTGTGCACTTGTCTTCTATTGGTGGAATGCCGGAAACAATTGCCCCGCTCGAAGTGGTGTATCGGTCGGTTTCCGAACTTCATTGGGCCGACCAGTGCTTGTCAGATATTGAACGTTTCGCATCTGCCCTCATCGGACCAGGTTTGGGTCGAGGTGACGAGCTTGTAGATGAAGTTTTTCATTTTGTGTCGCGTTGCCCAGTGCCTTTGGTTATTGATGGCGACGGTTTGCAAATACTGGCCTCTTCGCGAGACGGTCAACGCAGAAACATGGCCAACTTCTTTGCTCAGCGCACGGCGGAAACGGTGCTTACACCACATGATGGCGAATTCAGCGCCCTGACGGGGGAGCGGCCGAGTGCAGATCGCATTGCCGATACCCGCAAAGCGGCAGCAGCCCTGCAAGCAGTTGTGCTCTTGAAAGGTTCCACCACGGTGGTGGCAGAACCAGGTGGAAATGTTATCTGCATTACAAATGGTGATACTCGACTCGCAACAGCAGGGTCGGGCGATGTTTTAACAGGGGTAATTGCCGCGCTGCTTGCGATGGGGCTTGATGCTTTCCATGCTGCAGCAGCCGGAGCATTTATTCATGGAAACGCATTAGAGCGGCTTCCCAAATATGGTGTAGTGGCATCAGATATTGTGCAAGAAATTCAGGTTGGTGGCTATGAGTGAATCTAACGTAAAGCGATGGGCTTGGGCTGAAGTAAACCTCGCTGCTTATGCCAACAATATTCAGTCACTAAAAACTCTTGTGGCACCGGCAGAAGTGTGGGCAGTTGTAAAAGCGAATGCCTATGGTCATGGTGCAGTACCAATTGCGAAATCTGCACTCACTGCTGGAGCTTCTGGGCTGTGTGTTGCACTGTCTAGTGAAGTGATGGAACTCAGAAATGCTGGCGTGCAGGCCCCAATACTTGTTCTGAGCCAGCAACCTTATGAATCACTTCCTCTTTTGTTGCAACATGGGGCAACTCATACGGTCTACTCAATTGAGTATGTCAATGAACTGGTGAAGCATGCAATGGCATTAGGAGTATCGCGAGTTCCTGTGCACATTAAAATTGATACCGGAATGCATCGTGTTGGTGCAGCACCGCAGTTACTACCTGAGCTTGTTCGCCATGTGCAAGAACTGTCTCCATGCATTGCCCTCGAAGGAATTTATACACACTTTGCAAATGCAGATGAGCCTGAGCATCCGGCAAATAATGAGCAAAGTCGTTTATTTGCCGAAGCTCTCAACCAGTTAGGTCATCTGTCGCAAAGCCTTAAAATTCATAGTTGCAATTCTGCAGCGGCAATTCGGTTCCCACACGAAAGGCGTTCATTGGTTCGTGTCGGAATTTCAAGTTATGGCCTGAGCCCGGGGCCAGAACTCACCGACGACTGCAGTGACTTAGAGCCAGTGATGTCGCTGAAGGCTCGCGTATCACATGTTCATGTGGTGCAGCCTGGTCAAGGTGTGTCGTATGGGCACCGAGCAATAGCCGAAGAGGAATGTGTTGTTGCAACCATTCCAATCGGGTACGCCGACGGTGTGTCGCGCAAGTTATGGAGTGAGGGCGCAGAAGTGCTGATTGGTGGCAGGCGTTTCCCAATGATGGGGGTCATCACCATGGATCAGCTCATGGTGAATTGTGGACCAGTGGGGCATTGTCAGGTATCGGTAGGCGATGAAGTGGTTTTCATTGGCAAACAAGGATCAGAAGTCATTACAGCTACCGATTGGGCTAATGCATTGGGCACCATTGCATATGAAGTTACTTGTGGCATTGGTGCGCGCATTGAACGCCAATACGTCGAAGTGCATCACTAGCATCTGAAGTACATCTCTATATGAATTTATTTGCTTCTTCTCCCATTGCGACTCGCGAAATTGCTGCAGTAGTTGCTTCGTATTTACGCCTTGGCGACACGGTGGTACTTGCGGGTGAAATGGGAGCCGGAAAAACTTTGCTGGCTCAGGGCATTTGTGCGGCGCTAGGAGTAACCGAGCCAGTGACTTCACCCACATTCAACTTGGTACACACTTATGCGGGCAATGATGCAACGGTGCACCACGCCGATCTTTATCGCCTGAAAAATAGAGATGAAATTGCCGACCTCGCACTTGAAGAGTTCTCACAACAAGGAGACATTGTCCTCATTGAATGGGGTGACGTTGGTGACGACGTCATTGGCGAGCATCTTGAAATTCGTATTGGCTTTGGCGAACAAGATGAATCTCGAGATATTGAAATTCGTGCAGTGGGAAAGCGTTGGGAACTTCGTTGGCCACGTTTGGTTGCGGCCACCAAGTTGTATGCACGTGATGATGCAGATTGGGATGACCAATGAAAATTTTGGGCATCGATACATCTAGTGAACAGGTAAGTGTGGCTGTAGGAGATGAAGAGATCATCTCTGCAAGTTTTCAACTTGCGAGTGATCGGCGTCATGTTGAATCTCTTATTCCTGCAATTGAACTTCTCTTACGTAATGTTGGAATCAGCATTCATGAACTCAGTGCCATTGCGGTAGATCTTGGCCCCGGACTCTTCACCGGAATGCGAGTCGGAATTACTACGGCACTGACGTTGTCAGACATAGCCGAACTTCCTCTTATTGGCTTAGATAGCTTGCAGGTTCTGGCCCATGGCATAGAGCGTGTTGCATTACAGGAATTAGATGATGCGGAAATTGTTGTGCCAATTCTTGATGCACGGCGAAATCAGGTGTACTGGTCAATGCATCGTATTGACCATGCATCAGGCGGGTCGTTGGAAGAGATACGAGAACCACGTGTTGGTGAAATTGAAGAACTTGTCGAAGATCTACTAGATAGGTCACAAAGATCAGTTGTACTTGGAACTGGTGCAGTGAAATATGCAACGTCTCTTGTTGAAGTTCCTGATCTTGCACTTCTAGGGGAGCGCTCCGGAGCACATCATTTTGCGTTCAATCCGCACCTTCCTCATGCTTCAACTTTGGTATCACTTGCGGCTAAGAAGTATGCGGCTGGTCGTATTCAAGGCGACCCTATTGCGCCCATTTATTTACGTGCTCCCGATGCAGAAATTCAGTGGCTAACACGATGAGCATCATGAGAAAGCCAAATGATCTGAACACACCTGTGCTCGATATTCTGCCGATGCGTCGGAAGCACTTGAAGGCAATCATGCCTATCGAAGAAGTGGTGTACCCCCGCCCATGGACGCTCGGTGTGTTCCATGCCGAGATCGAACTCGTGCGCCGCGAACAACGCTTTTATATTGTGGGGCAAATTGGCGAAGAACTAGTGGGGTACGGTGGCTTGTTGTTCACCCCAGACGATGCCCATGTCACCAATATTGCGGTTCACCCCGAATGGCAACGGCGCGGAATTGCCACAGATCTTTTGTTAGAACTTGCATGGAAGGCTCGCGAGCGCGAATGCCAAGCGCTCACGCTCGAAGTGCGAATGAGCAACACTCCTGCACAAGAGTTGTATCGGCGATTTGGTTTTGCGCCAGCAGGCGTGCGGAAAAAATATTACGAAAATGTTGAAGACGCAATGGTGATGTGGTGTCACGAGGTAAGCAGTCCCGAGTACGGTGCGCGGTTGCGAGAAATTGAAATGGAACGTGCCAATGCACATAGATAATTCAACAGTCGTGCTTGGTATTGAAAGCAGTTGCGATGAAACAGCAGCTGCAATTGTGATGGGTGGAAACGATGTTCTTTCATCGGTCGTATCTAGCCAAATTGATATTCACGCAAAGTTTGGTGGCGTTGTTCCTGAAGTAGCCAGCCGTGCACACCTTGAACTGATGCAGCCCGTGATTAATGAAGCAATTCAGTTGGCGGGCATTGGTGCAGAGCGAATTAATGCAGTTGCGACAACCGTCGGCCCTGGACTTATTGGTGCGCTCCTTGTTGGTGTCTCTGCAGGGAAGGCAATGGCCTACGGGCTAGATATTCCCTTTATTGGTGTCAACCATCTTGAAGCACATCTTTATGCGGCACTTCTTGAAGAGCCGCAGTTGCCGTTCCCCGCGGTGGTGCTTTTGGTGTCAGGTGGAAACACCTTGCTCATTCATATGACAGACCCTGGTGTCTACTCGTTATTGGGAGCAACAATTGATGATGCTGCCGGCGAAGCATTCGACAAAATCGCTCGGTTTCTCGACGTCGGGTACCCGGGTGGCCCTGCCATTGATGCTGCAGCACTATTAGGAAACTCGCAGAGTGTTGAATTTCCGAGAGCAATGTTGCACGACGGTCTCGATTTTTCTTTCAGCGGTCTGAAGACATCGGTCATTAACTATGTTCGCAAAAATCCGGATGTTGCTTCACACGACGTTGCCGCTTCGTTCCAACATGCGGTTGTCGATGTTCTGGTAGTAAAAACATTAAGAGCAGCACAACAAGTTGGAGCAAAAAGTATTGTCCTCGGCGGTGGAGTCGCTGCGAACACTCTGTTGCGCAGTGAAATGCAGCGAGTGGGCAGTGGGGCCGGATTCCATGTGGCATTACCAAGTAAGGCAATGTGCACCGACAACGCAGCAATGATTGCTTCGGCAGGTTGGTATCGACTGCGAGATCACGGACCCTCTGGCCTCGATATTGGTGCTATTCCTCACCTCTCGCTCACCGGTTCTACTGTGCGTGGTAACCGCGGAGAGAGAAAGTGAAAACAATCTCATGTTAAAACTTGGTTCGCACACACTTCAGGTGCCCGTGGTATTGGCGCCAATGGCTGGCGTTACCAATGCACCATTTCGTTCGCTGTGTCGACAGTTCGGCCCAGGGCTTGTGTACGTAAATGAAATGGTAATGGCTACAGGCTTAGTGCGATTCAGCCCGAAATCGCAGCGCCTCATTACCTTTAGTCCAGATGAAGATCTGCGCAGTGTGCAACTGTATGGGTCAGATCCAGAAATTATGGGCAAAGCAGTTTCACAACTTGTAGCCAATAATGCTGTTGACCATATTGATCTCAATTTTGGTTGCCCGGCCGCCAAGGTAACGCGCAAGGGTGGTGGAGCCGCAGTGCCACTAAAGAAAAACTTATTACGCGCCATTATTCGCGCGGCAGTGAGTGAAGGTAAAAAAGGTGGCATTCCAGTTACCTGTAAATTCCGTATGGGAATTACCGACGACCTGTTGACATATCTGCATACGGCAGAAATTGCCGGTGAAGAAGGTGTTGCATGGGTTGCTCTGCACGCCCGAACTGTTGAACAACATTATGCAGGGCAAGCTCGCTGGCCGGCTATTGCCACCTTGAAGTCGCACTTTCCCGATCTGCAAGTACTTGGTAACGGTGATATTTGGGATGCGCACGATGCAGTAAAGATGATGGAACAAACAGGATGTGATGGCGTTGTAGTTGGCCGAGGGTGCCTTGGGCGACCTTGGTTATTTCGCGATCTTGTCGACGTATTTGCAGGGCGCGATATTCAACCAACACCATTGCTCGGTGACGTGGTAGATGTCATGTTGCAACATGCACGCATGCTCGACGCACACGCCACTACTGCATTACCTGGTGAAAATATTCGTGGTGCAAAAGAATTCCGCAAACACGCTGGCTGGTATCTCACGGGGTATCCCGTTGGCGGTGAAGTGCGCAGGAGAGCATCAAACTGCTCAACTGTTCAAGAGTTAGAAGAACTCTTCGAAGATGTAGATCGCAGTATTGCAATTGTTGAAGGTGGCGAACGCTTTACACGAGGACACACCAATGGCCCCATTAAAGTTGCATTGCCACCCGGATACCTCGAGAGTCTTGATGACATGGTTGTCCCCGATGACAACAATGAGATGCAACTCAGCGGCGGATAAGAAATATGCGTGTTGTTCTTGCTTCGCGGTCACCACGCCGACTCGATTTATTAGAACGCATCGGAATTTTTCCTGAGGTGGTGCCGGCAAATATTGATGAGACACAGCGGCCGAATGAATCTGCAACTAAATATGTGCAACGCCTCTCGCAGGAAAAGGTGCAAAAAATTGCAGACCAGTTGGGCGTGACCAGCGATGTGGTCTTTCTTGGTGCCGACACATGTGTGGAGCTTGACGGAGTTGTGCATGACCAGCCAGAAGATCGTGAAGCAGCGCGGCGCACATTGAGCATTTTGTCGGGTCGCACACACCATGTGCACACAGCTGTTACCTGCTTGTCTGAAAAGGGGAGCACCACCATCATCGACACCGCGCGGGTCACCATGGTGCCAATTTCCACCCATCTCATGGAGTGGTATCTCGATACGGGGGAGTCGTTTGGCAAAGCAGGTGCTTATGGCATGCAGGGTTTCGGGGGTGTGCTCGTCGAGCGGGTCCAGGGGTCAATGTCAACCGTGATTGGGCTGCCGCTGGCCCCGACGGCTCATCTTTTACGGGTTCTCGGCTAGGACTCGGGGTTGCGGTTGCTAACCGACCAAAACTGGCCGTATCATTAGCACTCACTCCTTGCGAGTGCTAACGCCTTGCGGCGTGGGTGCGCACAGAGTGAACCGTTATCCATATACATCAGCGCCATTGGAGGCCTGCGACATGAACCTTAAGCCGTTGGACGACCGTATTGTCGTGAAGCCAAACGAAGCCGAGCAGACCACTGCCTCGGGTCTCGTCATCCCCGACACTGCCAAAGAAAAGCCCCAGCAGGGCACCGTACTCGCCGTTGGCCCAGGCCGCTGGAGCGATGACACGGGTAAGCACTCAGCGCTCGACATCAAAGTTGGCGACACAGTTTTGTATAGCAAGTACGGCGGTACTGAAGTGACTTTTGGTGGAGACGATCTCCTCATTCTCACCAGCCGTGACGTTCTCGCCATTGTGGCGAAGTAAGGCGTAGCAATGTCAAAAATTCTCAAGTTCGACGAAGAAGCACGTCGCGCACTTGAAGCCGGTGTGAACAAATTGGCCGATGCGGTCAAGGTGACACTCGGACCAAAGGGACGCAACGTAGTTCTCGACAAAAAATTTGGTGCACCAACCATTACCAACGACGGTGTTTCTATTGCGAAAGAAGTAGAACTCGAAGACCCATTTGAAAACATGGGTGCACAGTTGGTGAAAGAAGTTGCAACAAAGACCAACGATGTAGCCGGTGACGGCACCACAACTGCAACAGTTCTTGCTCAGGCCATGGTTCACCTTGGTTTGCGTAACGTTGCTGCCGGTGCAAACCCAATGGGTTTGAAGCGCGGTATTGAAAAAGCTGTTGCTGCTGCTGTTGAGTCAATCAAAGCTCAGTCAAAAGAAGTAGACGACAAGCAAGATATTGCGAACGTTGCAACTATTTCTGCTGCCGATTCAAGTATCGGAAATGTTATTGCCGATGCCATCGACCGTGTTGGTAAAGATGGTGTAGTAACAGTTGAAGAGAGCAATACCTTTGGTATCGAGCTCGACTTCACTGAAGGCATGCAGTTCGATAAGGGCTACCAGAGCCCTTATTTCGTCACCGATGCAGAGCGTCAGGAAGCGGTTCTTGAAGATCCGTACATCTTGCTTTACGCATCAAAAATTTCATCTGTGCAGTCCATGCTTCCAGCTCTTGAAGCCGTTATGAAGAGTGGTCGCCCGCTCGTCATCATTGCTGAAGACGTAGAAGGTGAAGCACTTGCCACACTTGTTGTGAACAAAATTCGCGGTACTTTTAACTCGGTTGCTGTGAAGGCACCAGGTTTTGGCGATCGTCGTAAGGCAATGTTGCAAGACATGGCAGTTCTTACTGGTGGACAAGTAATCAGCGAAGAAGTTGGCTTGAAATTGGAAAATGTCACGCTCGACCTCTTGGGTCGTGCAAAGCGCGTCATTATCACCAAAGACAACACCACCATCGTCGATGGTGCTGGTGAAAAAGATGAAGTCAATGGTCGTATCAGCCAAATTAAGGCTGAAATCGATAACACCGACTCCGATTGGGATCGCGAAAAACTTCAAGAGCGTCTTGCGAAACTTGCTGGCGGCGTTGCCGTTATCAAGGTTGGTGCAGCAACTGAAGTTGAGTTGAAGGAAAAGAAGCATCGTATTGAAGATGCTGTTTCTGCGACTCGCGCAGCAATTGAAGAAGGCGTTGTTGCTGGTGGCGGAACCGCACTTGTGCGTGCTCGTCCTGCAGTACTCAAAGTTGTTGAGTCACTTACTGGTGACGAAGCAACAGGTGCACGTACGGTGTACGAGTCACTCACATCGCCAGCACGTCACATTGCCGACAATGCTGGCCTTGAGGGCGCAGTAGTTGTTCAGCGTGTCGAGTCAGAACAGGGCGCTATTGGCTTGAATGCAGCCACAGGCGAATTCACCGACCTCATTAAGGCCGGAATTTTGGATCCTGCAAAAGTAACGCGTGCTGCTTTGCAGAACGCTGCATCAATTGCTGCTCTTGTGCTCACCACAGAGTGTCTCGTGGCCGACAAGCCCGAGAAGCCAGGTGCTGCACCAGCCGGCGGCGGCGGAATGCCCGGTGGAATGGGAATGATGTAAGTCGTTCTTTTCCTTTTGGAGAACTGAAAGATCCCGGGTCATTGACCCGGGATCTTTTTTATCTACGCTGAGGGAGTGGTACAACACAAGTCATCTCGCGGACAGCGCTTAGGTCTTTTTCATCAAGTTGGCGACTATGCAGTGGCTTTAGGTTTTCTTGTTCTCATTACTCGGGCCACATACCCATTACTGCTGGCAATACTTGGCCTCATTGCATTATTAAATGCAGCTTCCACACAGGGGCCACTTGCTGCATATCGATTAATGCCTCGTAAAATTCACGATGCAATAGACATGGCATTAGTGCTCGGAGCAGTCCTGGCCGGATGCATTGGAAGCCAACCGGTTGCGAATCGGTTCTCACTTTTTGCCTTAGCAGTCATACAGGGATTCATCATCTACCTCTCACGAGTGACGAAGCATGCCCGCTTGTAGGTAACCTCTCCGTATGGCATTTGAACGACCACTTCCCGATCTAGACAAACTCATTACCGCATGGGAATCGTGGGAAAAAGGTGAAGAAGCACCGGGTCGAGTACTTGCCAACTTAAAGACGGCTGGCCTCGCCGATATCTTGCGCCAACTACAAACTTCAGGTTGGGCACCTTCGGCTTAGGCCCCCTTCATGCGCGCAGGTGGACAGCAGAAAATTCCGCGTCCAGCACAGTGGGAAAAAGGAAGTCCGGCACCGTGGATTGGTTTCGACTTTGCACCACTCCAATCACTTGAACATGTCGTTGCTCAAATAACAGCACATTCGCCGCAAGTCGCCGCAACAGAATTAATGCCAGAAGCGCGAGCAAGTGCGGTTTTAGTGAACTTGTACCAGGGCCCCTCGGGCGTGGAAGTAGTTCTCACTAAACGTGCAGCTCACCTCAAAAATCATAAGGGTGAAATTTCTTTTCCTGGGGGTCGAGTTGAACCAGACGAACAGGTTCATGAAGCTGCATTAAGAGAAGCGGTGGAAGAAGTGTCGTTGCCTGCACACGATGTCACTTTGGTGGGTGAGCTTGACCATCTACTCACTTTCGTGAGTAATAGCTACATCATTCCCGTTGTAGGAATTTTGCCCTACAAGCCAACACTCATAGCATCGGCAGATGAAGTAGATCGCATCTTGCATGTTCCACTACATGAACTTGTGCGAACCGATACGTATGCCTCTGAAGTATGGGAAACGCCAATAGGCTCACGCAATATTTATATGTACCACCTTGATGATGAAACTATTTGGGGTGCTACCGCACGAGTTCTCACCCAGTTATTGCATATTTCCCTCAATGTTTAGTTTAGCTGCCTAGTGTTCTTACTAATTGATAAAAAGTTTGAGCCCAAGCCCTGCAGTTGAAGCGCTGAGAAATTACTCGGGGTTCGCAGGTAGAGAGCATGTCGCTATAAAACTGCAGATCTACCTTGAAGCGAAGATCTTCAGTCCAAAAATTAATGCCAGAAGATCGACTAATCTTTTTAAAGCTTCGGTATCCAAAATCATGTCGACGACATGACATTGCGAAATTAAACGAACGTCCTGTGTTGCCTACTAACGGACTACTGCAATAATCGGTTGTCCAATCGAGTTGCGGGAATTGTTTCCTATAAGTTTTTTCAAAACGAGGGAACGCCGACAACGAGGTAGCAAATGCTCCGCGTTCAATGACGGAAATTGATTGGGCCAAACTATGTGGCGATGGGGCAACAAGTGTTGCGGCAATAAAAGCATGTGCGAAAACTGCACCCATATACGCTCCTGTCAGATACGTATGTGTGTGCAAAGAGTTGCTTAGAGTGCCGCAATTTCTTTCAGGGCCTGCACGGTCATAATTGCCCCAATTGCTGCCTCTTCACCTTTATTGCCTTCTGTGCCGCACCTGTCGAGTGCTTGCTGAAGGGTATTGACAGTGAGTACGCCAAAGGCAACGTGTACACCCGACAGCAATGCGGCTTGTTGTAAACCAGAAGCGGCTTCACCCGAGACGTATTCAAAATGGGGGGTATCTCCACGAATGACTGCGCCAAGAGCCACAACTGCATCTACTTTCCCAGACTTCGCCAGTGCTAAGGCCGCAACGGGTAGTTCAAATGCCCCGGGCACCCAGATTGTATGAATATCTTTTAGGGCAACTCCATGGTTGGTGAACCCTTGAACAGCGCCAACACGCAATGCGTCAACAATGTCAAAGTTAAAAGTTGCACAAAGGATGCCAAAGCGCATGCCGCTTCCATTTACTTTTACGTTGCTGAGTCCATCATTTGGTCCGTGCATTTTTTACTCCACTCTTCAGACGAATTATTTATCCATATCAATGAGGTGGCCCATGCGCTCTTTTTTCGTACGCAGGTACTTCTCATTTTCGGGTGTTGATGCAATTTCAATTGAAACTCGTTCTACTACTGCAAGCCCGTAACCTTCAAGGCCGCCGTATTTTGCAGGGTTATTGGTCATGAGGCGCAGTTCCGATGCCCCGAGGTCGGCAAGAATTTGTGCCCCAATACCGTATTCGCGGCTATCGACTGGCAGACCAAGTTCAATGTTGGCATCTACTGTGTCAAGGCCTTCATCTTGCAAAGAGTATGCGCGAATTTTGTGACCTATTCCAATGCCACGTCCTTCATGGCCACGTAAGTACACAACAACGCCACGGCCCTCTTCGGAAATCTTCTGCATAGCTGCAGCAAGTTGCGGGCCACAATCGCAGCGTCGACTACCAAACACATCGCCCGTCAGACATTCGCTATGTACACGAGTGAGCACTGAACCAGGTGCGGAAATATCACCCTGTGTAAAAGCAAGGTGCTCAATGCCATCAACGGTATTGCGATAGGCGTGGCATGTGAAGATGCCCCATTCAGTAGGAACGGGAGCAGAACTAATGAATTCCACGAGCCGCTCGTTGTGACGTCGATGCTCAATGAGTAAGGCAATAGAAGACAACAGCAAATTATTCTTGGCGCAAAATACACGCAGGTCATCGAGGCGCGCCATAGTGCCATCGTCATTTTGAATTTCACAAATAACGCCCGCAGGCTGGCAACCAGCAAGTTTGGCAAGGTCTACTGCAGCTTCGGTATGACCTGCTCTTTTCAGTACGCCACCTTCGCGAGCACGAAGCGGAAAGATGTGCCCGGGTCGAGCAAAAGCCGCATAGTTGGCCTTGGGGTCAGAAAGCGCACGCAATGTCGCTGCGCGGTCGGCAGCAGATATTCCTGTTGCAATTCCTTCCATGAGGTCTACCGACACTGTGAAA
>Ga0114974_10002546_pt1 | contig 14025 bp, 13 predicted proteins | sample S_130206_EF_Meta_FD_87318 | JGI IMG/M metagenome (GOLD analysis project Ga0114974, IMG submission 87318) | Freshwater microbial communities from Lake Simoncouche, Canada to study carbon cycling - S_130206_EF_MetaG | ecosystem: Environmental > Aquatic > Freshwater > Lake | place: Lake...
AACACCGTCATCAACGTGACGCAGCAGCGCGTGCTCGCCACCGTCAACGTGCACCGCTCGCAGCTCGCCCGCGCCGACGAGCTCACGCGCAGCTACGTGGCCGCCAAAAAGACGTCTGAGCCGAAAGACGTCTGAGCCCATCCGTCCACTGAGGCCTTTGCATCTGAATCTTTGTACAAAGATGGGCCGGCGTTTGCCGAGTCAAAAATGCTCTTCCAGTGTTTTGCGTATCGGTCCATCTGCGACATGATCTTCTGCACTTGTATCATTGCGACTACCATGCCTTCTGTCATGCCTGTCCTATTTTTCAAGAACGAGTCGAGCTCTACCTTCAAGTTTCTCCACTTCACTGCTATTCTCGTCACAGTTTGTTCCTTTTCTTTCGGCTCGTTAGTTTCCAAGAGCGCCGCCAATTCCTGCAGTCCAGTTTTGATGTTATCCGGCAGGCCATCAGGCAATTTCAATAAATTCCGACAGGTTTTGGCAATCTCCGAGCGTGACTGCATGAAGATACCCTTAGTAACCGCCAACTTCCTTTTCACTGTGTCCAGCGGGTTGGTCCACACCTCGAGCGGCACCGCTTCCCGCCGCAGTCGTCCAGAACGGCTCGACAGGCACTGCTGCCAGTCGTCGAGGACGACTCGCGAGGCACTGTTGCGACACTGCGTCGTCAAACCCGACTCGACAGACACCGCTTGCAGCCGCAGAAGCAGCTCTTCTAGTTCCGCCGTTTCCTCGCGACATGCCGCTATCTTCGAGATGGCAGGCATGAGCCTCGTCGCAGCCGTCTTATATAATTTTTATTGGAAATACACGCTTGAGCACAATGCGCAACACGCGTCAAACGGCACTTTCGTTGCGTTCGTAGCGTACGTACGAAATGAAACAGCACAAACAACCCATCACATACACGACCACAAACTGCCACATCAACATAGTATCGCTCGCGCGCGCCATTTATATCTGCGTGCTGCTACCGCGCTTACATCTAGCGCCAGCGTTCATATAAAGGACGGCATCGCTCGCTGCATGCAAGACCCTCCCGGAGGACCAGCAGAGGACGTCCGCATCTTAGAACACGGCGATGCAATTTACGACCGTGTGCGTCGACAGATGCCCACTTTTCCAGATCTCGACGAGTGTCAACTCGCGTTCCAAGCGGCCAAACTCGAACTTTTGCAAACGTATCGCAACCTCGAGAGAGCGCGTGTTTTTTACGCAGAACCAGAAGGTCGAACCCTGGCGTCACTGCGAATGCTCGTGCACAGCAATTTCGGGCGTCTTCGCACCGTGCGAGTTCCGCCGTTGCTTGACATTGCCCCGGCAGATAGAATACATTACCTCGTGTTTCCGGAAGTGGCGAGCGTGCATATGCGGACTCTGAGTGAGTTGTATCGCGACGTTGAACGGGAAACGGCGCGTTGTTGGAGGCATCCGGATGCGCATGGACAGACGTTGAAAACACGGTGTCTGCAGGTCATTTCAAAATTGCACAACATATGCGACCAATCCAGACAGTTCACGGCACCGACCGCCAGTGCCTTGCCGGCCGCCAGAGAGTATTTTCAAGACACCGCAAATCTGCACCCACAGGACGAGCCACGTGCTCCAGACGACGAAACGCGCATGATGCTAGGGCTCTTGCACAAACTCAAGATGTCGAACTTATGATTAGCGCACGATTGAACCGCATGCATTCGTCCACGACACTCTCGCGTATTCTGCCGTGCCGCCGCCGGCTGCAGCACGTCCGCGGCTTGCGCGGCCGGCTGTGTCCCGCACCGGACCTTGTTTTTGCGCCCAAACAGCATCGCCAGAAACAGCCTGCGGCTCTCGAGCTGCATGGCAAGCGCGTCGCCTGCCCGCAGCATGCGCTTGCACGTGCGGTGTTATATACCTTGCGTTCACAGCACCGCTTTCCGCACGACCGCGAGCAACGGCATCAGGCTGATCACCGGACTGTTCCGGTTGAACCCGAGCATCTCGCACTTGCGCAGGAACTGCTCCTCGGGGAACAGCGAGAGGTGCTCCGCGTCGTCGTCCTCCTCGCACAGCAGCGAGCGGTCCGCCGCGCGCGCGCACGACACCACCGAGCCGCGCGCCGCGAACTTGTCGTGGTACCGCACAGTCGTCGACGGGAAGCACGAGCCGGGCGCGCTCGAGTTGAAGACCGTGCCGTACGGGTTCCCGCTCGCATTGTCCGTCGGGCCCTGGAACAGCCAGAAGCCCTCGCCCGCGTGCATCTCGAACAGGACGCCGTTCTGCGACTTTTCGAGGAAGCACCCCCCGTTCACCACGTGCACCGCGTTGCGGCAGCTGTCCATGTAGATGTCCTGCTGGAACGTGACCGTCGTCGGGTGCGCCGCCCGCCGCGTCTTGCTCGGGTCCTCTGTGTCGATCACGCACGTCACCGGCAGCTGCAGCGCCTCCGCGACCAGCGCCGCGACGCGGTTGTGGTTGCGCACCGTCGCCGCGCGCAGCCACTCCGTCTCCTCGGCGCACACAAACTGCGCGCACGTCGTGCTCGTGCACGAGTCCTGCCACAGCCGGAACATCTCGTCGTCGACAAACGGCAGCGAGCCCGACACCACGACGAACAGCTTGTGCTCGATGCGGTCCTTTGTGTTTTTGCGCACAAACGCGTGGTACACGCCGACCTTGCTCGGCAGCTGCTCCGTCCACACGCGCCGGTCGCACCGGTCGTGCGCCAGGAAGGACATGACGCCCTCGACCGCCTCGACCTCGTCGTCGTCGGCCATGCACTCGAACGCGGGCGCGAGCCTGCAGTCCTTCGCGCGCAGCCCGCGCACGACGCCCTCCAGCGCCGCGCGCCCGCCCTCGCGGTCGCTCAGCAGCCGCATCACGCTCGCGTTGAAGCTCGACTCGTCCGCCGAGCGCACCTCGTACATCACCGTGCACGCAAACAGCGTCTTCGGGATCGGCATGACGCTCGCCGAGTCCGACGCGTTGCACGTGAAGTGGAAGCCCGAGAGCTCAAGCTCCTCGTTCATGTGGTGGTTCGGCAGCAGCTTCAGGTGCGTCTGCTGCGACGCCTCGACCACGGCGTGCGCTGCGTCGCTCTCCAGCACGCTCAGCCGGAACGTCGCCGTCGACACGTCCACGCGCGTGTGCTGCGCAGCGCTCATGCCCGTCGTCTGCGCCCGCGGCATATACCATATCCGCGCGACCCGTCGATTCCGATGGCGCCGCCGCGCTGCGCACCACGTACGTCTCCAGCAGCGGGCGCGCGCGGTGCCACGCCTCGTTCAGGCAGTAGATGTCGCGCCCGCCCGTCAGCACGACCCGCCCGCTGCGGAACACCAGCAGCACCACGTTGCTCTGCGAGGACCGGTACACGAGCCCGGGGAACATGCTGCGCTGGAAGGTGCACTCGATGTTGTGGTCCGCGTAGAAGCGCGCCAGATCCACGTGCTGCCCCTGCAGCATCAGGTCCGCGTGCCCCACGATGTTCTGCATCTGGATGCTCTCGACCGCAAAGTGCACGCCGTCGATGTTCTTGCGCAGCACGTCCAGCACGATGTACACCGCGCGGATGCACGAGATGAAGTCGCGGCAGCCCGTCAGCACGCACTTGCCGCTCCCAAACAGCAGGATCGTGCACGTCGGCTCGCTCAGCCGGATCGTGATCGCCGCGAACTTCTTCTTCACAAAGCACGAGTTCGGCAGCAGCATGTTGACGAGCTGCAGGTCCAGCGGCGCCGTCGACACCGAAATGCGCGCCGTGCCCACCACGTTGTGCACCAGCGCGCACTGCGCTGCCTGCACCGACGTGCGCGAGCGGTCGTGCACGTCCAGGTAGTACATCAGCGAGCCAAAACCGCCCCCGTCCCGCGCGCGGTGCGCGCCGTCGGCTCGCCTGCGCCGGCGCATTCCCGGCCCCCGTGCGCGCGCACTGTTGGCTAGGTTCACGTAAAAAGCAGCGCGCGCTTCCTGCATGAAGCAGCTTTGCCACGTCGCGTACAGAGCTTCATTCCCGCAAAAAAAAACAACCGAGACAGTACGCAACGCGCGCGCGCCGCGGCATGGCCTCGCGCAAGAACTCGGTGCTCGAGCCGGCCGACGACGCGTACAGCTTGCCGCCGCACACGCACGTCTTCGGCGACGCGGGCAGCAGCGACGCGGAGTCGCCCACCAAAGCCGCAGCGGCACACACCGCCGCAACCGTGCGCGCACTCATGCGCAAAACACTCTTGAAGCGCAAGCGCCAAGCCGTCAGCGACGCCAGCAGCAGCGAAAACGAGCCCGCCGCCTGCGGCGGCAGGGCTGCCGCCCTCGTGCTGCAGGCCGGCGGGTGCACCCACCGCGCCGCCGTCGCCGCCACGAGGGCGCGAGAAAGCGCGCACAGCAGGCAGCACACACTCGACACGCGCGCCTCCCGCGACGCCGCCGAGGTCGACGAGCCCATCAGGGCCGCGCGCCTGCGCGGATACATCAAGCGCACGCGCCGCAAAAAAATACCCGCGCCCTCGCCGCCACCGCCAGGCTCGCCGGGCACGCACGCACCAGCCGCGCCTCCCGCGCCAAAGCGCGTCCGCGAGCACCGCTTCAAGCCCTCGCGCCGCAAAAGCAGGCGCCCGACGCTCTGGCGCTTCTTCGTCGCGTGGAAGCGCATCGAGCACAAGGGCCAGCACGTGCACGACCAGGAGCCCCTCACCGTCCGCAGCGCGAAGCTGCTGCTCGAGTTCAAGACGCTCAGCGGGCCGATGCAGTACTACTGGGTGCACATGTTCGAGCTCTGGCGGCTCTACGAGCGCCAGCAGATCGCGCTGCGCTCGCCGCTCGCGAGCGAGAGCGCCGGACGCGAGCGCGCCCGCGAGATGCTGCTCGCCTTCTACTACCTCGACCTCGCGCAGCAGAAGCTGCTCGTCGACGACTGGATCGTCGAGCGCACCGCCCGGCAGCGCGAGCGCCGCGCGGCCGACCTCGAGACGTGCCTCGCGCGCAAGACGCTCGCCAGAATCAAGACCGACATCCTCGCCGTTGTCGGCAACATCGACTACGTCCTCCGCGAGGCCCGCGCCCCGCACGTATGGCAGGGCGCCTTCGAGGGCATCTAGCAGGCTGCAGCACCTTTCGAAAAGTACGCGCGCTTGTGTATATACGAGCCCCGCGCACACGGCAGCCCGCCTGACACTGCCTGTCCCTCCTGTGCGTGCGTGCTCTCGCCTGCGTCTTGCCTGTCTGGTGTGCGTGCGTGCGTGTCCGTGTCAGATCGGCACGACCAAGGGCACCGGCGGCGACGTCCTGATTTTGGAGGAAGCCGCCTACTGCGACGAGGGCTTCTTCTACGAGACCGTCGCGCCAATCCTCAGCGTCGGCTCGGCCTCGCTCGTCGCGATTTCTACCCTCACGTCCGAGATCAACTTCTACACGCGCCTCATCAAGATGCAGGACCCGGCGACCGGCCGCCCCCTCTTCGTCACGCGCAGCATCGAGCTCTGCTGCGAGAAGTGCAAGGAGGACGGCAAGTCCCACGAGTGCGTGCACATGCTGCATCTGGTGCCTTCCTGGCAAAGCCAAGAGCGCCACCGCAAGCTCCACGTCATGATGCAGGTCGCTTGTTCTTGCGCTTGTTCTGCATTTTCGATGTCCGTTAATCAGCGGCCTTCCCCACCCCAACGTGTCCCTTATTTAGCGGCCACTTCTTCCCACCCAAAATGTCTCTTATTCAGGCCGCTCTCTGATTCGTCTGTGTCCTGCCGCATTGCACACGCCGCACGCATGCCACGGGTTGAACCCGTCTGGCCGCTCCAAAACCGCCTGCATGACTGCCCAGTGCGGCTCGCGCACGCACGGGAAGCCGGTCAGCGCCCAGTGGTTGCACAGCTGCCGCTGCGACGGGTCCGGGTATCCTTGCGGGTTGCACTTGCCGTTCTGGTTGCTCAAGACGAAGTTCTTGCGCAGCGACTCGGCGTCGAGGCCCAGCTGCGCTGCGAATGTGCGCGCGAACCCGTGGTGCCGTGCCCGCGGATGCACCCACACAATTTCGACCGCGCCGAGCTTGTCTAGACAGCAAAACGCAGGCAGTGTCCATGGCCGCCGCATCTGCATGAAGATCGGCTCGCATCCCCTGTGCTCAAACATAGCCTCTGTTTCCTCTAGTCGGATGCCATACAGTCGTCCGGCGGCGAAGCACTCGAATATAAAACCGAGGTTGTGTAGGAAGCCGCTGTTTGCGCAATACATCTCTCGGATCAGACACTGCAGCGTTGCTGCCCCGTCGAACTCGCCAGTCTCGCTCGGCAAAATCGCAACAACCTTGCACTGCTCCAGCGCAAAGCACTTGTCCACGCCGGTGCTTGCGTCGCGTGCGTCGTCTGTCATCTCGCCCGCACGCAGCCTGTTCCTCACGTCTGAGCCACATGCTTTTTTTTCAGGACCGCCCGGACCTCATAAAGTCCGAGCTCGCCGGCCTCGCCTTCGACTCGCTCCAGCAAATCTTCCGAAAATGCGACATCGCCGAGATGTTCTCCGCCACGCCCCTCCCGCTCCTCCAGGACCAGACCGTCTGGCTCATCATCGATCCCGCCGCGGGCGGCCCGGGCAGCGACTACGCCATCGTGTCCATCGTCCGCCAGCGCGGCACCGTCACGGTGAGCACGCCCAATCCGCTCACGCGATGCAGTACCCGTCGCTGCACGCCTGCACGAACTCTGTCACCGACTGCTCCGAGCAGAAGAAGCCCGCAACCAGCTCCTGCCGCAGGTCCAGCAGGAAGCGCGCGATGCGCTTCTCGTTGCCCGCGTCCATGAGCAGCACGCGCGTCTTCAGGCTGTGGTCGATGTTCAGCAGCAGGTAGAACACCGCGAGCAGCTCCGCGTGCGTCGCGTCGAGCACCAGCGCCCGCAGCTTCGCGACCTGCGCGCACGCGCTCGCCGCAAAAAACTCCTGCTCCAGCGCCCCGATCGACTCGCGCACAATGCCTGCCAGCCACTCTTTGTTCAGCGCGTGCGCCGCCTTCTCCAGCACGTTCGGGATCTCCACTGACTTGTCGTGCAAATCGCAGGTCATCGGCGTCGACACGCTCAGCGACTGCAAAGGTGCCTTTGTCTTTTTTTCCCTGCTTCGCGCAGACACAATTTCCACGCACTGCATATAAAACCATTCAGCCCACATAGCATGTCTGCTCGAGAGAACATACGTTCAGACGACCTGCATGCACTTTTGCGCCAGTTGCAAGCGAGTAACGACTCAACCGAGATTGATCACTATGGCCTAACCTGGCAAGAGCTCAAAGACAAAGCTAAGAAAGCACATGCAAAGCTAGTCGATTTGGTCAACAGCAAAAAAAAAAAACCGGTGGAACACGGCACTGACTGACATGCGCGCAGAACCCGGCAAGCAGTTTGCGCTCGTCGCGCGCCACATCGAGCGCATCCGCCAGGTCCCCATGCTCCAGTTCTCCGAGGTCGTCATCATGTGCGAGCGCAACCTCGGCTTCGAGGCCGAGCACCACGAGCGCGCGCTCCGCGGCATCGCCAAGACGCGCCACCGCGTCGACCACGGCGCCAAGCGCTTCGGCGTGCTCACCACGCAGGAAATCAAGCACGCGATGTGCACGTTGTGCAGTACGATGATGCGCGAGAAGCGCGTCAACATCTCCAAGCCTCTGCTCTCAGAGAACCCCACCGGCAACGCCAAGCGCATCCACGAGCAGCTCACCATATACTCATTGCAGGAAACACCCTGTCCGCTTTCCTGTCGATTGCCGTTGCTGACACATGCCTCTGCATTTGACTTGTAAAATGATGACTTGTCCTTTCACTCTCCAATTCTCAGTTCAAGGAAGCCGCCAACGTCTTTGGCAAGGGCCGCACCGCACTCAGCGGCAAGGTCGGCGGAATGAAGGACGACGTTTGTATCGCCCTTCAACTTGGCATATACTTCTCAAAGGAGGAGTACCTCTACCGCTAGCCCGTCCGGCGCAACGCCCTGCCGATTCCTCGGTTGACACGTCAACTGTGTTTGTTATTTACTAAATCAAACACCGGCTTACAGCTTTTTACTTAGCGTCGGCGCGACACGAAACGACATGCGCGCCCGCGCGTTTATTAAACGCCGCGCGCTCGCACGCATGAAGCTGCAGTTCAACGAGACGTTCGCCGCCGTCATAGTCGCCCTTCTGTTGCTCGTGTGCTTCTGTCGCCAAGTGCTGCAGGCGCTCGCGGCGGCCGTCGAGCTCTGCGACAAGTGCAGCGCGCAGTGCTGCGACTGCAGGTGCATCGCCGCGCTCGTGCACGGCGACGCCCCGCGCCGCGCCGTCGCCATGTACTGCCTCTTCCTCCCGCTCACGTACAACGCTGTGTACTTCTGGCACCAGAGCTTCTCCAAGTTCGACTGGACCTCGTCCGTCGTGCTCGTCGACTTCCGCAGCGAGCGCCCCACCAACGGCACGCAGCAGACCGAGATCCGCCAGACCGGGCAGACCGAGGTCGACTGCATGTTCTGCGTCATGCCCTTCGCGCTCGCGGCGTCGCTCAACTGCTGGATCTGGCTCTCGCTCTCCAAGGACAGCAGCGCCCTGCTCAGCCACGACACCATCTGGGACGACGCGCTGCCCGAGTGTCTGCTCTACTACGAGCTCGCCTACTGCGCCGAGCTCTTGGCCGTGAACTTCTCCTTGATCGCCGTCAGCCTCTCGGGCAGGACCGTCTACGAGGTCCTCTACGCCACCACCGCCCTCACCGTCGTCGAGTGCTGCTTCGTGTGCGGCGCGCGCCAGCGCCGCGACGGCGCCGTGCAGCGCGTCACGTGCGCTGCCCTCACCGTCCTGCTCGTCGCCGTCGTGCTCCCGCTCGGCATGATGCTCGAGCAAGACTGCGTCGTCGCCGAGGCCGTCGCCGCCGTGCACGTCCTCTGCGTCTGCACAATCGTCGGCATGCACTTTGCGGCCAACGGCGACGCCACGGCCAGCTCGATCCTCGCCGTCCGCGTCGGCACCACCATACTCGCGTCCCTCGCGCACCTCGCCGTCCTCGTGCACGGCAGGAACCGCGCCTGCCAGACCCGCACGAATCAGCCGTTCTAGGCTCAACAAGAGAGCTTTCATGCGGATGATTTGCACGCAACTGTTTGATACGAAGCACTCATATCGTTACGTTAACCTCATGTATACGGCACACGCGTCACTCCGCGACCGACAGCAGCGCCGCACACTTCTTGCGCACGCTCTTGCCAGGCACTTTCTCCTTCACAGACAACTCGCTCGAGGCCTCCAGCGCACTGCCAGCATCCACACCAAGACATGCACCGAAGCCCTCTGCAGGCATTTGAGAACGCATTCCACCACCACCACCTTCTCCCTCGACCACAGGCTCTTCCCCCAGCAAATTTCTAATAAACGGTCCAAATTCTGCCATTCTCAACCACCCTGCATTATCCTTTTCAAAACGTTTCCACAATTCGTCATTCATTTCGACCGTCCACCATTCGTTGTCGTTCATACGTGCTGCAAACGTAATATGCAAAAATTTCAACACAGCCGTGCATGCACTGTTGTTGCGTTTGGACTTGGCGACTTTGTACAGCCCCAGTATCTGCGAAAACGCTTTGGTTCGGGAGCGAAGCTCTCGTCGGCCCTCGTCGTTGGCCAGCCACCGCGTCACAAAAGTCTCGTGCTTCTCAAAGACGCGTTGGACCGTCTTGGCAGTGACGCCGCACCGAAACAACATAGCTTGAAATGAATCGGCCTCGTACGCGTCGGCTGCCGTAAAAAAATAGTCCTTCCAGATTGTACTGACCAACTCGTCCTTGATTTCCTCCATCAGACTCTGCAAGAAGTACGGGTTCTCGCGCGGGCCGCTCCCGCACTGCATGAACATCGGAGCAAACGTCACGTGCAGCGGCGCTCCGCCGTGCCGCGCCGCCCCAGACGCGAAGCCGCGCCGCCCCTGGAACGACTGCGCGATGTGCCAGTACCCGGTCACGCGGTGGTCCTGCGCGCCCGTGCATGCGCTCGCTTCCGAGTGCAGGATGTGCGGCGCCAGCTGCCAGAACGCCTTGTCGCTCCGGATCGTCGCGCTCACGGGGCGCTTGTAGTACGACGTGAGCTCGTACTCTTTTGTCTGCCCTTTCGTGTTCTTGCGGTTGTGCAGCTCCAGCACCATCGTCAGCCGGTCGCCGGCGCAGATGTGCTGCTTGTGCCAGTAGTTCACCAGGTCGCGGTTTTGACCGTCGACGGTCATCGTCGTCGTGTAGTTGACCGCTGCTTGCACCGGCGCCCAGGTCTCCTCGTGCTGCCCGCCCTGCTTCTCCGAGCCGGCGCAGATGCCGTGCGGCTTGAACAGGTTCTGCACGCTGTACTGCACGCAGTCGAAGAGGTGCTGCAGGCGGCCCTCCTCCTCGCCGCACTTCGTCTCGTCATACGCGCCCTTCCACAGGTGCGCCCGGATCGCCGCCCACGACGTCTTGTGCGCGGCCGGCGCGCCCTCTGCGAGCTGCATGCACGCGAGGATGTAGTTCACCACCTCCAGGTTCGCAAACAGCGGCAGCGCGACCGGCACGCTGCTCGCGACGTGCTCGCCCGGCGCGAACCACCGCCGGCCCCTCGTCATGAGCACGAACGCCAGGTCCCCGTTGTCCACCGCGTGCGACACGCGGTGCACGCTGTCGTTGTCCTGCGACGGCAGGTGCAGCGGCAGCACGATGTACTGCACGCGGTGCGGGATCTGCTGGTAGTTGCTGTCCGACCCCGCGCGCGCAGACTCGCCGTACGCGTACGGCTTGATGTTCCCGAGCAGGCTGTCGCTGCCGTTGATCACGCCGTCGGGCGTCCCGTCCGTGCCCACCGGGCCCCCGGCCACCGACGGCAGCGGCCCCTGGTTCATGCGCACGTCCGGCATGCGGAAGCCGCCCAGATTCGCGAAGAAGTCCGACATGCCTGCCAGTTGCCGCGCTTTTATACGCGGCGCCCCCGTTTCAGAAATACCACGCGACGCGGGCCGGCCGCCCAGACCTCGTCTAAAAAGACGGCGACATCCTAGCCATGCGAGCGCCCGCGCGCTGTTTGTGACCATGTGCCCGGGGGAAACCCTGTGGTTTCCCCATATGCCCACAGGGGAAACCCTGGCATATTCATACGTAAATACTAAAATGTAGTGCTCCCGCTACTGCCTCTTCCCCCGCTCGGCCAGCACCAGCACCAGCAGCGCCTCCACGCCGTACGCGGCCAGCAGCAGCGCCAGCGTGTCCCCGAACGACAGCCGCGTGCCGCAGACCTCGCCGATCGGCCGCCCGTGCTCTCGCTCGACGCACGCCAGCAGCAGCCACGTCGCCTGCACGAACAGCATCACAAACGCCACATACTCGCTGAACACGCTCACTGGCGCGTTCGTCTCGACCGTCACCACGAAGGACGTCACCACGAACACGGCCAGCACGCACACAAACAGCACGTCGTACTCCGCCCACATCCAGCACGGCATCTCCGTCACCGGGGACCCCCGCAGCCTGTCGACGCTGTCCGCGGCCCGCAGCAGCGCCCACACGACGTGCAGCGCGAAAAAGCTGCCGAAGCACACCCCGGCGACGCCGGCCCGGTGCGTCGCCTTGTGCGCGTCGCTCGAATCGCGCCAGTCGAACTGCACCACGCAGCAGAAGCCCGCCACGGCCAGAGCCACGCAGCACCTGAAGAGCACGCCCACGCCCCTCGCCACCCTCGCGCCGCCCGCTGCCCACAGCTCGTGCTGCAGCGGCGTGCCGCTGCGGCGCAGGCTCGCCGCGGCCACCTCGTGCATCCACACCAGCTGCACCAACATCACCGCCGCAAACGCCGCGACGCACAGCCACGGCAGGAAGCGCGTGTGCGCGTCGCGCTTGCACTGCAGGATGAACTCGCTGATGTACGCCACGTCGTCCCCGCGCGGCACGCACACCGTCAGGCTCGTCAGCAGCGCCAGCAGCACCGCGTCCATCGCCACAAACGGCAGGAGCATCACGGGGCGCCCCCGTCGTTTTATATGCGCGGCGCGGCTTGTGCGTGTTACCGCAAGACTGGCGAGCGCGAGCCGTGTTTCGTTTATAACAAAGACTTAACTCATTCCTAACTCATTTCGCTGCAGCTGCGTCTGCTCGGTTCGCTTTATATTCTCTTCTTCTGGCGAGCGCGAGCCGTGTTTCGTTTATAACAAAGACTTACTCATTCTTAACTCATTTCGCCGCAGCTGCGTCTGCTCGGTTCGCTTCATATTCTAAGACCGCCGCGCAGCCTCAGCACCAGGTGTATCGTGCTCTCCTTCTGGATGTTGTAGTCTGCCAGCGTCCTCCCGTCCTCGAGCTGCTTCCCCGCGAAAATGAGGCGCTGCTGCTCGGGCGGGATGCCTTCCTTGTCCTGGATCTTCGTCTTGACCGTCTCGATGCTGTCGCCGGGCTCCACCTCCAGCGTGATCGACTTGCCCGTCAGCGTCTTCACGAAGATCTGCATGCGCGCGCGCGCCCCGTCCTTTATACCCACGCGCCGTGTCTGCCCGAAGACCGCACGCACGCGAAGACCGCACGCCCGTCAACATCAAACACCGCCCGCGCGCAGTATAAAGCGCCCGCCCGCCGCCGGCATGCGCCCCGCCGACACGGTGCTCGTCCTCCGCCTGTGGGCCGCGCTCGTCGTCTTCTCGCTGCTCGAGGCCGTCGCGCTCCCGGGCGAGGTCCGCGGCGCAGCCGGCGCCGCCTACGTCGCCGCCAACGTCCTCGTCTTCTTCGCCGCGCTCCTGCTGCTCGCCCACGTCGCCGCGCGCCAGCCCGGGCCCAAGCTGCGCGCCGAGCCCCGCCCGCCCGCGCCCTCGTCGCGCGCCGAACTCACGCACGTCTTTGTGCACCTCATGTGTGCCGCGTACCTGCGCACGGCGTGCTGGTTCGAGGCGCGCGCCGTCATGCGCAGATGACGCACACGCAGCTCCTCACAGGCTCTGCGTCATGATCATGATGTCCACCGGCTCGAACGCGCCGCCGCCGTTCAGGCACTTCCCGAAAATGCGCATGCGGTCGCCAAACACCTCGCTCTGGAAGCTCGGCACGTACGGCTTCGGGTGCACGAAGTTCGTGCGCCGCGGCTCCTCGAGCTTCCTGCGCTTCATTCCGATCGCGTCCGGCGCCCGCTGATCGCCCGAGAACCGCTCGCCCACCACGTTCACCGAGGTGTGCGCGTTCGAGAAATACGGGGCCTCGAACTGGAAGTACCACTGCACCTGCTGCCCCGCGTGCATCGCAAAGTGTCCGTTCATCACCGTCACGCACCCCCCGATCAGCACCGAGAAGACAGTGTCCCCCGACACTGGGCTCGCGTACGCCCGCCCCAGCGAGTACCCCTGCATCTCGTAAAACGGCATGCTCTTCACTTCCCTTTCCAGCATCGAGTCCTTCGTCTTTTCTAGCAGCTTCTGGTAGTCAGGATACAGCCGCATGAATTCCGCCACGCACGGGTTGGTCGCCTCGTCCATTCTTTCGATGTGCTCGAACACAGCCTTCATCTTCTCCGCAGGTGTTTTCAGCGCGGTGATCATCGCGTGTAAGTCACCCGCCCCCTTCTGCGAGTACAGCACCGCCAGAATGGCCTTGTACGCTTCCGTGCACTTGCCCAGCGTCGAAATCACCGCGGGGTACGCGTGGAACGTCCGCGTGTCGAGACACTCCAGCCGCCGGCTCACGTTCAGGATCAGGTCGTCCTTCTCCGTCAGGAAGTCGAGCCTCTTCTCGTGCAGCGTCTGCAGGTCCGCGTTCGCGTTGCCCGAGTATATCTTCATCAGGTTCGAGTCCACCTTCGCGGGCATGATGTGCTTCGCCGCCGAGTCCACGCGCGTGCGAGTCACGCTCGCAATGCCCCCCGTCATTGTGTGGCTCATGCCGCAGCAGACACAGACTTATATACCGCGTCCAGCGAAATTGCAGTTATGGCCCAGAACACCACCACCAGCGCGTACGCGGCGAGCCGCGAGCCCACGTCCCGCATCCGCGCCGCGCCCCCGTCTTTTATACGCGCCCGAACTCGTCCGCCGGGAGCGGCCGCGAGGC
>Ga0114974_10002548_pt1 | contig 14018 bp, 19 predicted proteins | sample S_130206_EF_Meta_FD_87318 | JGI IMG/M metagenome (GOLD analysis project Ga0114974, IMG submission 87318) | Freshwater microbial communities from Lake Simoncouche, Canada to study carbon cycling - S_130206_EF_MetaG | ecosystem: Environmental > Aquatic > Freshwater > Lake | place: Lake...
AGGGAAGAATGAAAAGTGTATTGATTAAGGCTTTGATGAAAGCCAAACAAAAGAATTTGTCGATTGAAGACACGGCAGATCTAGTCACTGATTACCTGGATATTGCTTGCGATATCTCTCCAGTGGAAGAACGAGCCACCCCGGAGCCTCCCCCTATCGTGGTCGCTCCAGTGAAACAGGCAAAGATTGTAGATATTGGCAGGTCAGTTTCTCCGAAGCGTAGCTCTGCATGGAAAACGGACGAGCTTTATTCTCTCCTGAGCAAGCACGACATGTCGTTTACTACCCGCCCAGAGGGATGGTCGGAGGATTTGGAATTCAGATTCTCTCTAGTAAAGGATCCTAGCGGGATGAAGGGAGTTGGCGTGGTTTGGCAAGCGGTAAAGGATCCTCAATTCAAGCAGAACTATTTCTTCTCGCTAGACATTGATCAGCCAAACCTGGAACTGGTAATTGACGAGGTGCGAAAGTCGGTTGATTCTACGCTACGCCGCCGGGATAAGCCTGTCTCCAACTCGACTGTCCCATTGCGTTCCGTGCCTTCGGATATTGCTTCAATGGCTGGCTTTAGCGCATCAGTCTAGAATAAAAAATAGCTTTTTAGGGTACGCCTCCCATATAATTTAATCAGGATGCGTACCCTAACTATTTTATTCTTTTCACTGATTGGTCTGCATGCACAGACCTCGCCTGAGCTTACGCTCTCGATTGCTCCGCCGACCACTCCATATACCTCGTTGTTCTATCGGGACGGATCAAATAATGTGGAGTACATTTGTAAGGCGCTTTCCGATCAGCCGGTTTACGTTTGGTATGCAGCCAATGGATCGCCTGTTCTGACGTCAATTGTTGACGCCTCTAATGTTGCAACTGTTACCACGGCTGCGGATCACGGATTGCTGGTTGGTAATCGCGTAAATATCGTTGGCGTGACTACTGATACTGACCTTAACGGGACGTATGTGATTGTAACCGCCCCTACGAGTACTACTTTCACTATCGCCACTGCAAACGTAACGGATGCAACATATAGCGGAGGGACTAATCCCGCCATGCAATTGAATACTGAATCTCCTCGCGTAAACGCATCCGTCTGGTCGATTCAGCGTAATTTCTACACGACGACCTATGTAGATAGGACCTCTTGGGCGGAGGGCGTTACGGCAACCAGGAACTCATGCGCGACCAGAGCTTCCTATGCGTACAATTAAGCTGTTTTTAATCTTTTTTGTACTTTTGCCGTCCATCTGGGGGCAGTGTTCCCGCTTGGTATTTAACCCAACCACTCAAAAACTGGATTGCTTTCCAGTGCAATTTACAGCTACTAGCACCGGAATTGTTCCTTCTTCTGGTGGAGGAACTAGTAATTTCCTTCGGGCCGATGGCGCTTGGTCTCCTGCTGCCGCGTTAACTGGCTCAATTGGATATTGGGGTTCTTTTTACGATACTAGCGATCAGTTTAGCGCGGGATCGACAGCGGCAAACTTAATCACTGTCAATTCTTCTGATCCAGAAAGTAACGGCATAGCTATAGTAGATGGAAGTAAGCTTACATTCACAAATGCTGGTGTGTACAATATTCAGTTCTCGGCGCAGTTCGTAAAGACCGATAGTGGTAACGACGACGTTGATATATGGATCAAGAAGAACGGGACCAATATCCCCTATACGAATAGTTTTGCCACCTTGATCGGTAATAACGGTAAACTGATTGCGGCGTGGAACTTTCTTGTCTCCGTAAATTCTAACGACTACGTTCAATTTTACTGGCACTCCAGCGACGTCAACTCTTCGCTTAAGCATATTGATGCCCAAACAAATCCAACTCGGCCAGACTCTCCATCTATTATCCTAACGGCTCAGATGGTCACTTATGTCCAAGGTGCTGGATCTGCACTTGAGGTGGGAACCGCTATTGCATCTTCGGCTACGATTGCTCCCACTAAGCCAGTTACGCACGTTACTGGCGTGACTGCGATTTCCACCATTGCTGTTCCTTCTGCCTTTTCTGGATCAAGCCTTGGAGGCTTATTGACGCTTGTGCCGGATGGCCTTTGGTCTACTAATACGTCTGGAAACATTTCTATTTCTACTACAGCTGTTGTCGGTAAGGCGCTAACGATGTTCTACGACAGCGGTACTGCAAAGTGGTATCCAAGTTATTAGGCAAAATATGGCAGAGAAAAAATCAGGTGACGCCAAGAAAGCCGGAAGCGGTATTGAATATAGCGGGAAACGGTTTCCTGGATATAACAAGCCAATAAAGTCGGATCGCCCCGGCAAAAAGAAGATGGTTCTCGCCAAGGAAGGCGACACCGTAAAGCTGGTCCATTTTGGCGATGCCACGATGGGGCATAATTATTCCGAAGCGGCACGAAAAAGTTATCTCGCTCGCAGCGGCGGCATTAAAGGTAAGGACTCAAAGCTATCGGCCAATTATTGGTCGAGAAAAGTTTTATGGGCAGGCCCATCAGGGTCGAAGAAGGCTCCTCCAAAGAGCCAAAAGGTTAAAAAGTACTAGCATGGAAAAGAAGAAAAAGAAGTTTATCAAAGAAGTAATGAAGAGTCCCGCTGCGCCTAAAAAGGCAATGGGCGTAAAAGATGATGAGAAGGTCCCGGCCAAGAAAATGGCTAAGGTCGCCGAAGCTCCTGGCAAGATGAGCAAGAAAGAGCAGCTCATTGAAAACCTGAAGAACTTGTCGAAAGATAAGGGTAAGGGAAAGAAAGGAAAATAGCATGGCTGTAAACGTCGCCAAGAACTATACAAAGCCCGGATTACGCGCTAAGATCGTTGCCTCTGTAAAGGCTAGCGATCAAGGCGGAAAGCCGGGTGAGTGGAGTGCTCGTAAGAGCCAGATCGTTGCTCAACGATATAAGAAGGCTGGCGGCGGATACAAGGGCGCTAAGGCGGCACCTCAAAAGTCTCTTTCAACTTGGACTAAACAGGAGTGGACGACAAAAAGCGGCAAGCCGTCCACCCAAGGTCCTAAGGCAACTGGCGAACGCTACTTGCCGAAGAAAACAATTAAGGCGATGCCTGCTAAGGAGTACGCTGCTTCTTCTCGCAAGAAACGCGAGGATACGGCCAAAGGCAAGCAGTTCTCCAAGCAGCCAAAGGCTGCTGCTTCCACTGCAAGTAAACAAAAGAAATAACATGCAGTCGGCTTCAGCTAGTGATTTAAGCATAATTAGGACAGTCATTGAGGCCGGTGGAAGCACCGCGCTTATTCTTGCTTTGCTTTACGCGGTAAGAACACTCTGGGAGCTTGCTCGGTCAAAAGACGCGCAGCTTACCGCAGAAAGAGAGAAGCGGGAAGAGTTAATCAAAGAATCAATTCTTGCCAGTAGATCCATGTTCGAGTCCACCAAGAATATAGTCCAAGCACTAGAAAGGATTGAAAGAAAGGTATTTGACCATGCTGAAAATCACTAAATGGATAGAGTCACGTTTTACCGGTGGCGATAATCTAGCAAAATGCGCCCACGAGAATCACTGCCTTGATACAATGCAGATTGAGGCGATACAGAGATTGAAGGATGGCCGTCAATTCATGATCTCTGCTATCGACGCAATCAGCGAAAAGTATCAAAATGAAACAAAAGCAGGTTAAGAATATAGATTCCCTTGAGATTATTGTCAGGGATAAAAGCGAGATTGCTGCTCCCACGGTTCAAGACTTTGATAAATGGATCAAGGATCGACTGATTTCTGACGCTCCAGATTATTACGAAAAGTTAAGAAACTCGATAATCCATCACCTCGATGCGGATACCCCGAACATCAAGGTAATGGAGTTGGCAGCAGAAATACTCGGTCTAAAAGCTGCTGGCGGCATCAATATCACCCAGAACATCCTGACCCATAATGGTAATACCACCGTAAACAACGGTGGAAGCGTGTCTCTTGAGTCCCTGATTAAGCAGATGGAAGCAAGGGACGCATCCGCTAGAGATAAAGCTGATATCGTAGAAGCCGAGTTCGTAGATATCCCAAAAGGTGAAGAGCATGGATAAGAAAGCCAAGAAGATTAAGAAGGTCATGGAAGAGTTCAAAGAGGGTGATTTGCGCTCCGGCTCCAAGAAGGGTCCGGTAGTAAAGAATCCCAAGCAAGCCATTGCGATTGCTTTGAGTGAGGCTCGCGCTGGCGGAAAGAATATTGAAATGAAAAAACAATGATCATACCCCCCAGGGAATTACGGTCCCGAACTAGAAACAATGAAATATGGGATCTTGTCGAATACCTAGAAACTGGGAAGTTTGAGAAGGTACCTGAAGAAGATCGGTTTAAGTTACTGAATAAAGATGAGTTGCGCTTGATCGCGGCAGAGCTTGAGAAGTGTCGATCTGACTTCCGATACGCCGCCAGGAACTACTTCTGGATATCTGATAAAGAAGGTAACGACCGATTATTTGAGCTTTGGGACGGCCAAGAGCTTGTCCTGCAAAAGCTGGAAGACATGAAAAAGCGCGGTAAGCCGCAGCGGATCTGCTTGATTAAGGCCCGTCAGCTTGGTCTTTCTCTTCTTGGCTGCGGTATTATTGCTTGGGTTTGTATGTTTCGCTCAAACCGGCGAGGCATGATCGTATCAGAAGACGAAGATCAGTCGCAGAATCTGTTTAATAGCTATCTTTCGCCTATCTATCGGCAACTTCCATGGTGGCTGCGCCCAAAGAATAGCTCATTCAAGCTAGATACTGGTATCGTTTTGGACGTACCCGCTAAAGAGGGCGGCTTGGGGCTCAACTCCTTGATTCGAGTTCAATGGGCGAACCGAAAAGGCGGTCTAGGCCAAGGATACCGGCTTAATGCGTTTCATGGATCAGAGTTTACCTCGTGGAGCGATCTCCAAGGGACACTGGAAGAGGACCTTAAATACGCACTGGTAAACAGCCCGGAAACTATTGCTATTTTGGAGTCCACCGCAAAAGGTGCTGGAACGGAGAGTCATGCCTTTTACAAGAAGTGCGTAAACCTAGGTGATAAAGCAGACTGGGAAGCAGTTTTTCTGCCGTATTTCTTCGAGAAGAAGCGCGTACTGGCCCCTCCGTCCGGCTGGCGAGTAGGGGAAGAAGAAGGCCGAATGCGTGAAGTAGTTCACGCAAACTGGGCAAGATGCAGTAACGCTGTCTGCGGAAGGTATTTTAACCGGAAGAACGGACCAGAAACAATTGATGGCAAGCTTTGTCCGTCTTGTGGTTCTGGAACGCTGAATCCGTACAACCTGACTGACAGCCAGATCTATTTCATCGTTAATGAAAAGATGAACGCTAGCAATACGAAGTCAATCAGGCAAGAGCTTGCATTGACCGCCGAAGAGGCTTTTATTGCCAAGGGTGAGCAGGTTTTTAGTGAAAAGGCAATTGAGAACGTGGAATACTACGTCGAGAAAGCCAGTAAGCCGATAAAGGGTTTCTTTGACCGGCACGGATTCTTTCACGGATACAACGAAAACGATTTCAAGCGGCAGTGCCACCTAGAGGGCTGCTCTATGTTTCACGAGGGCGAAGACCTGCATCTCTGGGTTTGGGAAAAGCCGCTTACTAACGCCAGATATCAGATCGGAGTAGATATTGGCTACGGTAAGGGGAAAGACTATTCGGTTGCCTGGGTGAACAGAATCGGAAAAACAGGAAGCGAGGATGTTCACGTTGCGACTTTTCGCAGTAATATGATCGACCCGTTAGCATTTGCGTACGAGCTGGCAAAACTTGGTAAATGGTATAACGAGGCAGAGATCGCCGTTGAATACAATACCCCAGGAAATTCAACCGCTGACCAACTGTTGATGAACCTATCCTACCCAAATTGCTATAGGCGCAAGAATAGCACCGGATCACCGCACTGGCTAACGTTGCAAAACACAAAGCCAAAGCTCATCGTGACGGCTGATCGCTGGCTTAGGGAAGGCATCTTTATCGCTAAAGACCCTCGTTTCCTTGACGAGATAAAGGTATTTACTAGTATTGAGGGGAGTCGCTCCACTGGCGCTCAGGGCGGCTTTAATGACGACATCGTGATAGCGGCAATCATCTGCCTGTTCACGGCGCACGAGGGTGATTACGAGGATAATTACGGAATTGTCCCCAGTAAAATCGAGAAGGAACCCGATACTTGTGATTACAAGATGTCCTGCACTCGTTGTAAGAAGTTGTGGGGAAGCGAAGCTCCTGGGAACATCAAGAACTGCCCGTTCTGTCAGTCCATGTTTATCAAGGCCGATAGAAACCTACACGTTCCAATCTCGAAAGAACAAGACCCAAGAAATGACCTGCGAGACTTTGATCCGAAGCCAGAAGGTGAGCATTCATCCTACGGAGAGGATCGAGACTGGCATATCAAGGACTACCACGTTCTGTAAATTGTTATCTATTTAACTTTGAAAGAGGCTAATATATAGTTATGGCGAAGAGTGTTGAACCAGCAAATGTTGATTTGAATTTGATTTTCTCGATCCCGAAAGAAGCTTATAAGGTCTTTGAATCGGTTTCTGGCGAGTCCGTTGAAGAATATCTATCGAAATGCGTAGGGAACTACCTATCTGCTTATGCTAGTGGTGGCTTGATGCTCTCCGAAGAGGACGTCCAGGCTATTAGCGAGGCCCTTGGCGATGAAGTGACTTCTTCTTCTGATGTCGTGAGCGCAATCACCAACCGTCCACTTTCAGCAAGTGAGGAGGAGGGGGAGTTCCGTATCAAGATTGACCCGGCTTTGGTAGTGAATATCAAAGATTCGGCCAATGTGATCGGCGTTACGATTGATCAGTGGCTGAATAACTGCTGGGGTCATATTATGGCTAACGGATGGCTTTACGGTATCTCTGGCGATATCCGGTGGATTCCTTTTAATCTGGAACGGATTAAGGAAATTGAAAAGGAATACGGAAAGCCGCTTGATAGCTCTAGCAGTATCTGTTCTTTGCTTTCCAGTTTAGTTGGGGCAAAATCGTAAATGCCAATCTACGAAGGAACTTGCAATAACGAGTTGTGCGCGGCGCACGGTTCTCTTTTTGAGTTCTTTGTAAAGCGTTGGACTGACCCGAATCCTTCTTGCCCTAAATGCAGTAAAGAAGTGGAGCGGTATTTGTCCGCTCCGGCTATTGTTTGGGCCAAGGACGTAGGTCAATATTTAGGCCAAAACACTGAAGGTCATTGGGCGCATGCTCGGGACGAGGGTGGAACGCCAGTCAAGCATTTCATTCGCACCCGAAAGGAACAGAAAGATTTCGCCAAGCGATACGGTTATTACGACCCAAACGATCTACCTGCGTCCTGTACTGCTGATGAAAACGGTCTCACTAAAAAGAACACAAGTGGGGAAAAAGGACAGTGGATTTAAGCCATGGAAAGACTACCGCATTCGCCATCCCTCTCTAAATTAGGTGAAACGCCTGAGTATAGGGCCGATTATCGACGAAAGATCAAAGAGTGGCGTGACGGTACTCGCGAACAGGCCATGCTTTCCTATCGGAACTCTGTAGAGTATCCGAATATTGATAAGTATATTCGATATCTAGAAGGTGCCCAGTGGGACGCTCGCCGTCCTCGGTACAAGAGTCGGTATGTCGACAATAAACTAGAACTCATTCGCCGCGAAAGACTGTCGCTACTTACCGATACCCGCCCAACGATTGACGTAACGACAAATGTAGCGGCATATGACGAGCCAGCGGAAGTGATTGCTAACGTGATCCGCGCAGAGTGGCAGCGGCAGAATATGTCCGATGCTCTCGTAGATCTTGTGGATATCGCAATGCTTCACGGCATTGGCTATTGGAGAATCGGTGGATCATCTCCAGGGTCAATGCGTGTTGTTCCGCTGGGGCCGGATAACGTGATCCCGATTCAGCCCAGTAAAACAAGCCTTCAAGACTCAGCAGCCGTCTTGTACCGAACGCATAAGCCGATCTCGTACTTCAAGAAGGTGTTCCCTATTAGCTCTCATGGGATTGAGGATCAGGCTAAATACTCAGATTCAAAACCGCAGGACAAATACTCTCGTCCCGCGCATGTACCAGAGTATACATGGAGCCAGATGTCTTCGTCTTTCCGAAAGCTTGTAGGCGTCCAAACCGGAGACCTTAATGTTTACGGATCGAAGATGTACGGCTCTATAGAGCTGGAAGAATACTACATTGATGATTTAAGCATTAATGAATCATCTAAAGACGTAATCGTTCGAGACCCATTTCTTCCGCCAGACATGCACAACTGGTGGTATATGGTAAAGCCAGGACAGCGCCTCTATCCCCGGAAGCGCCTAATCATCTTTGGCGGCGACAAGCTGCTTTATGATGGCCCTTCTCCGTTCTGGCACGGGATGTATCCGTTTGCCGACCTAAAGCTCAACCCTATTCCGTGGTCGTTCTACGGATTAAGCACCTACCGACCGCTGCTGCCGATGCAGGATGCTATCAATGAAATCCCTGCCGGTATGCTGGATATGTCTAAACGGGCGCTGAACCCGACGTTAATCACCAAATCTAATGTTGCATCCGAAGCTGCATTACGGGAATATCTCTCGGATATGCCGGGTGCGCGTCTGAAGGTTAATCCAAATATCAATATCGCGTCTGATATTGGGTACGGGCAGATCCCGATGATCCCGCAATACGTTATCGCACTCCTCCAGGGCATAATCATGCCGGAGTTCGACAAGATGAGCGGAATCATGGATATGTCCAAGTTGGCGGGTAAAAATCAGATTCCGTCTGGTGATACGATTGACCAGATGCGCGATACGCTTCAGACTCCTCTCCGGCGCGAAGAGCGATATCTGGAATCGTTCTTGCAGCGATGCGGTACGCAGGCAGTTTCTAACGTAATTCAGTTCTATACCGCCACGCAACGCTTAAAGATGTTGGGAGAAAACGGGCTAAGCTGGGAAGACTTTACCTACGATCCAGGCAAGCTCTACCCAGGTAACGCAAGCGATATGGATAAGACCCGTCGCGAATCCTTCTGGTCTTTGTTCTCGATGAACGTAAAGCCCGGATCGTTGCATTCTGGTGCAAAAGATCGCGAGAAAATGGAAGCGGTCAGTCTTGCCGCTCGCGGCTTGATATCGCGTAGGGAGTTATACCGCAGACTGGAAATTGATCCAGAAAGAGCGGATCAGATTCTTGCGGAACTGGTGGAAGAGGCGCAGGCTCAAGTCCAGATACAGTCAGGTGCTAGAGCGCCTCGTTCAGTTTCCGAACAAAACGGCCCTTCCGCACCGATGCCCGGATAACAGGAGACATTTTTGCCCCGTAAAACGGTAGTCAAGGCTAAAACCATAGAAAGCGGATTCTCGCTAAAGAACGTAAAGCCTTTAACTGATAATCAATCAAGAGTTTTTGATTCATATAGCCAAGGTAAGCATTTGATGCTTACCGGGATGGCGGGGACCGGCAAGACTTTCCTAGCGTTGTACTTGGCTATTAAAGACCTAGTAGAGGGAAAGTTTTCGGTTGTAAACATCGTACGAAGCACTGTCCCTAGTCGAGACATAGGGTTCTTACCTGGGACGTTGAAAGAGAAGCTGGCCGCGTACGAAGATCCGTATCAGCAAATCGTTAACGAACTTTTTTGCCGCGATGATGCTTGGTCAATTTTGTGCAAGAAAGGCTATATAAATATGCTGTCTACCAGCTATTTGCGGGGCGTTACCTACAAGAACGCCGCGATAGTCCTTGACGAGGCGCAAAATTGCACATTGCAGGAGCTTGATACCGTAATTACTCGCGTTGGCCCTGGTTGCCGGGTAATTATCTGCGGAGACGTAAAGCAAAATGATCTTTTGACCGGAAAGAACCAGACCGGATTACCGTTGTTTGAAAAGATCGTATTAGATATGCCTGAATTTAACTGTGTTACCTTTAGCATTGAAGACATTGTTCGCTCTGGTCTGGTTCGCAGTTATCTCATGTCGAAATACAAATTAGGATTGTAAAAGATTTTCTTTGCTATAGAGCCTCAGTGTGTTTGAGAATTATAGTAGAGCCTGAATAGGTATTTATTTCTACAGGCAAGGAGTCCAGATGAAGGCACAAATTATTGGCACTTATCAGGCTGTCAAAACCGAACCGCAGAACATCCTTCTCGAAGGGTATGTTAAACCGCAGGCTCAGGCCATTGGCACCGCCCTTCCCCTTCAGACGACGCCGTCTAGCGAAAAGTATGGCGCTGGCGTTCGTAGCGGGAAGTTTCAGGTAATTGGCGATCAGATCAAGATGAGCGATGCTCCGATCCTTGGCTATCAATCGGCGAACACGCCGATGTCACAGCGGTCGATCAGCAGCAAAAAGTTCTTTTAAGGATATAACATGGGTCCAACTTCAGGCGTACCACCAGTTTCACCGGATGTCATGGCGCAGCAGATGCCGCCAATGGCGGCTTATGCAGATCAAGGACGTAATATGATTGGCGGCGGTGGTTCCCCTGAAGGAGCCGATCCCATGAAATATGTACAGACATTGCTTGACGAGATGGCGTCTACTCTTATGAAGATCGCGCAGATCGTCGGGCAGAGCAAGAAAGAGTTAATGCCTATTGTTCAGAAAATGGCAGAGGCTGGCTCTATGCTTCAAAACGAGATTCAGGACAAAGGTCCACAGCAGCAGAGCGCTCAGGTTCCTCCGCAAGCGGAAGGCCCTGGCGGTATGGGACTTGGCACTTAGGCCCTGAAATTTAGCAGGCAACCGATTCGGGCTGGCGTTGAAAGACAGGTCACGAAAGTAGGTTAGCTGGAGCTGATTGAAGGAAGTATGGCAGTAAATAGTTTTGATGATATTTTGAATGGCCTAGTTGGAGATTCGAGTGATCGTGAAGCGTTAGGGGATCTCGCAAGTAAATATCCAGAAATTAAGAATGGATGGCTCAGGCAGGCTGATTATTCGCGAAAGCTGGATTCTTTCCGTGATACGGAGAAAAAGGTCGAAGCGTGGAATAAATGGGCGGCTGACAATTGGGACGCTGATAACGAAGCGCCAAAGATGGAAATCTTCTGGCGAAACAAGGCTCAGGCATTAGAATCACAGGTTAATACGGATATGACATTTGAAGAGATTAAAGGCTTTACTGAAGGTTTCCTGAATGAACGCGGTGTGATGACCAGAACTGATTTTGATTCGGCCATCAACAGCAAGGCTCAAGAGATTGATAAGAGCTTCCAAGGCTCCGCTTATTTCTCTGCGGTAATTGCTGAGAAAACATCCGAGCATTATTCTGAATTTGGTAAACCACTGCGGGTTCGGGAGTTTATCTCCAAGCTAGGTGAATACGGGACGAACGATCTTGATGCCGCTTACGACCGCTACGTTCTAGATGAACGGAAAACGCGGGGTGAAAAGCAGCTTGAGGAAAAAATCGAGCGTATCCGAGGCGAAGAACGTGAAAAGGCAAGGCAAGAGGTTCTATCGCAGCTTCCCAATTCGGGAGGTCTGCCGATTGACCAAGGCGATTCGATTGCGGGGCATCTTGAAGCCCGGATTAGATCGGTTGGTCAGCCGGATGCGGCGGAAAAGGCAAGCCTAGGCGATGGAACCCTGGCGCAAATTGCGGCACAGGCTTATAGGAAACAGCAACTTGGAATCAAAGAATAACTCTCTAGCGAGTGTTCTTGATTCCCAAGAGAAATTAAGAGGAAATCATGGCACTTACTTATAGCGATATCAACGCGATCACTACTCAGCACATCGTTCCCAAAACGACTGACGTGATCTTCAAGAACGACCCTTTGTTTGTTCGGCTCATGAGCAAGAACAAAATCAACTTTGAGGGTGGTCTCTTCATTCAGCGTCCGATCATGTTCTCGGAGCTTGCTAACGGCTTCTTTGCTCGTGGCGACCAGTTCGACACCGGCTACCGGCAGACCGACACGGCTTTTAGCGTGAACATGAAGTTCGGCTATGTCAACGTGACCCTGCTCGGCACGGACGACGTCCTGAACCGTGGCCCCGAGGCGGCTTTCTCGCTCGTTGAGAGCAAGATGGCTAATGCTTCTCTCACGATGGCGAAGCTCCTTGGCACGACTGTCTATCAAGACGGTCAGGGTGTTTTGTCTGGCACGAAGTCTCTCGACGGCCTCATGGCGTGGATTGATGACGGTAGCACGAACGCGACTTACACTTCCTTGACGGACGTTCGCCGGTCCTTTGCTGCGGTTGGAGGCATTACCCGTGCCGACATCGTTGCGGGTCCCTCGTCTGGTGCTGCCACGACCTACTCCCAGGTTAACGGCATCAACTCCTACACGAATCGAGACGTTAGTTCTTTCTCGCTTAACGTCGTAAACGCCGCTTACGGGTTCTCTTGGTTTGGTGCCGACCAGCCCGACTTGCTTGTCTGTACCCAGGGTGCGTACAACAAGATCTGGAACGCGACGATCAGCAACCAGCGTTATATGCGAGCTGATAGCGACCTTGCTAAGGTCGGTATCCAGAGCTTCCAGTTTAACGCCGCCGACGTTACCATCTCGAAGTACCTCAACGACGTTGCCGGTTCTACCTACGGAGTGATCCTCGGATTGAACAGCAATTACATGGAGCTTTACGTTTCCGCAAACAAGAAGTTCCAGTTTGGGTTCACCGGCTTCAAGGAAGCGCAGAACACCATCGACGTGAGCGGTCAGTTCATGTTCGCTGGTAACCTCGTTGTCCCCAGCCCCCGTACCAGCTTCAAGCTTGTCGGTACCGACCTCGCTTAACCGAGATGAAGGGGGCCTCGTGCCCCCTTCTCTAACAAAGACTTCTACTCTTAAAGGAAAAACACATGCTAGGTAATCGCGCACTCCAAGCTGGCGTAACTAACGTAACCGCTGGCGTCACTCTCGGCTACAACATCACTGGTTCTTCGCCGAACACTGCTCCTCCTGACGTTCTGACTGTCTCCGCAGCTGCTGCGGCCACCATCACGCTTCCGTTGATTGCTGTCCCTGCTTACGGTGGACTCGGCATCGGCGACAGTCAGCGGCTGCAAATCCTTAACCTTGCCGCGCAGACTCTTGTTCTTGCTGCCGCATCCGGTGACAGTATTCTTGGCAAGTACGCCTCCTCGGCTACGATTGCTCAGAACGCTGCCGCCACCTGTATCAGCAAAGCCACGAGCGCCACTGCTGGTAGCTGGTACAGCTTTTAATAAACCGGGAGGGAAAACCCTCCCGCCCCAACTAGAACACTATGCCTATTCAGCAGCAGTACACCACATCACTGGGTGAGTTAGTTGGGCGCATCCGGGCCATCAAGCCCAATCTTCCGCCTACGGTGGCGCAGGATTTTATCAACGACAGGATCCGCTTAATCCTTGACCGACAACCGTCATGGTCGGGTAATTTTGAAGAGACGATCCTTTACATCCCTCCTCCGTATAGTACCGGTACTGTCAGTTTTGCTCAAAACAGCCGGACTATCACGGGGGTCGGGACAACTTGGCCCGTGAATAACGTAGTAAACACGACCATTTCTACCGGCGTAATTAGATCAGGATTTCAGTCCGTAACCCCGGCATCTATGTCAGGTATAACGGCTGATAGCTATTTGTACGTTGATGCTGGCGGAACTCCTGAAATTGTTTCAGTGATTTACGTTGGCCCAACTTCGTTTACCGCAATCTTCAACTATGCTCATTCGGCTGGTTGCACTGTCACTTCTAGTTCTTTTGCCGGAAGACAGATCCGGTGCGGAAGTACGTTTCCAATCTTTACGATTGAGGCAGTAGTTTCATCCACTCAGGCAATCTTGAGCATGGAATGGAAAGCCTCCGCTCAGTCTGGGGTCGGCTATACGATCCGTCAGATGTATTACACGATTGCGCCAGATATCAAGATGTTGAGCGCGGTAGTCGATCAATCACAAGGTATTCCACCGTTGCGGATTGACGTACCGATTACTGAGATCAATCGCATCGACCCGCAGCGAGTATCCACTGGATATCCGCAGATGTTGGCTAATCGCGGAACGAACGCCAACGAGAATATGCAGTGGGAGATATGGCCCAGTCCCCAAGAAGAACGGCAGCTTAGGGTTTTTTACTTCAAGCA
>Ga0114974_10002549_pt1 | contig 14016 bp, 14 predicted proteins | sample S_130206_EF_Meta_FD_87318 | JGI IMG/M metagenome (GOLD analysis project Ga0114974, IMG submission 87318) | Freshwater microbial communities from Lake Simoncouche, Canada to study carbon cycling - S_130206_EF_MetaG | ecosystem: Environmental > Aquatic > Freshwater > Lake | place: Lake...
GTTCCTTGGCAAAGAGTTCGTCGCGCAGAAATACTGGCTGCTGGCAAAACCATTCCCCTTGGAAAAATCATGATCCGTAAAGAAGATTTTCGGATCAAGCGCTATCAAGAGCGGACTCAAACTTTAACGATGTTTATCGTTGATGCTTCTGGCTCTTCTGCAATGCATCGTCTTGCAGAAGCTAAGGGTGCCGTAGAACTTCTCTTAGCTGAATGTTATATCCGACGAGATCAAGTAGCGGTGATGTCATTTAGAGGCAGTACTGCCGAACTCATCTTAGCTCCTACCCGCTCTTTAGTAAAAGCCAAGCGCGCTTTAAGTGGTCTTCCTGGTGGAGGTGGAACTCCCTTATCTCGCGCCATTGATGAATCTTTTGAAGTAGCAAGCGCCTCGATGAGAAAAGGCCTCACTCCGGCTTTGGTGTTCTTAACCGATGGCCGAGCCAATATTGCTAAAGATGGCTCTCCTGGTAGATCAAAAGCCATGGAAGATGCGCAGCACTCAGCACGGGCTGCTTCTTATTATTCTTTTAAGTCTTTGTGGATTGATACTTCACCGCAAGCCAGGGATGAAGGCAAGGCAATGGCAGCGTTACTCGGGTCAATGTACTTGCCTCTGCCCAACGCAGGAGCCAATGAAGTTTCTCAAGCCATCATGCAAGGACTTAAAAAGTCTTAGTCCTTAAGTTCAGTCATACCTCTAAGAATTAATTGCGCTACCTTGATTGACTCAAGCTCATGCATAATATGACCACCCTCCCACTTCAAAATCTCTGCAGCTGGAAAATAATCCCGAATAATTTTCTCCAAGGGTTTTACTGGAATCCAGGCATCCTGATTACCTAAGACGCAAATTAATTTACCTTGATACAGATTAGCTTCCTCTAAAACTTTTTGAATATCGGCTGCTGCCATGAAATTCATTGAACCCCGCACATGGTCTGAGCGCTCAAAGAGTTTTCGGTAATAGACTCTGCGAGCCTCTGGCAAGATAGTATTAGTTGAATCTAGCAACTTATCTACCATTCCCAAACTGGGGGAAAGCGAAGCGAGTAAGCTTGAAAGGGTTGATGATCGCGTAATAGGGCCCAACATTGGTCCAAAGAAGCTGGTATAGACAGCTGGTGGCGGAATAAAAGAAGGATTTAAAGCGATGACCAGCTTAGGTGGCTTTAATGCGGCCACTGCAAAACGAAGTGCTAAGGGCGCTCCAGCAGAGTGCCCTACTACGATTGACGGTGCTTCAATACCCAAGTGATCGATGAGTAATTGCAATGAATGTGCTATCTCATCAAGCTTTAGATCTTCTAATTTTCCTCCCAAGGTAAAGGCGTGACCTGGCAAATCCGGCACGATGACTTGTGCGTCGTTTTCTAATAAAGGAATCAGGTCTGACCAAGAATGTGTTGAGCTACCAGTGCCATGAAGTAGTAAAACAACGGGGCCCTTACCTGCGAGCTGAACATGCCAATCTAAACCCCCAACAGAAACAGTGCTACTGTGTTGCCGATTAGGCCAATCTATGGGTATTCGTTTCATTGCTTATAAAAACTCTTTGAGTGCCGCAAGACCAATGCTTGGTTGCTCTTCTTGCGGTAAGTGGCCAATATTAGGTAAGGATACTCTTTTAGCGTTGGGCATCACCTTCAAGTAATCATTTGAATTTGCAATAGGAATAAAAGCATCCTTTTCACCCCAAATTAATAGTGTTGGGACCTTGATATTCGCTAAAGATGGAACTGGATCTTGTAAAACCGTTTGTTGCATACGAGCCAAAATTGCTCCTCTCACTCCGGGCGCTAACATTAAATCATAGTAACGATTCACCAAAGTATCATTTAATGTTTTTGGATTAGCGTAAGCTGGCTCAAGGTTCATCTCTAAAAAAGTTTTAGAAAAGAAATAACGATAGAGTTGAGCGATTGCTGGAATTTCTGTCTTTTTGCCGTACTTTATTCCAGGACTAGCATAGCCATCTGGAGATATGAGCACCAGCTTAGACACCTGATCTGGATAACGAGCTGCAAATTGCCAAGCAAACTTTCCGCCCATAGAATTACCAACCAGCACTACCTTGGGAATCTTCAGCTCTTTGAGGAAAGCTTCTAATACTTCCACACTTCTCTGATCGGTATAGATACCGCTAGGATCTTCTCCGGTGAGACCAAATCCTGGCAAGTCAACAGATATAACACGGTATTCATTACTTAAAGCCTCTGACCAAGCCTCCCATGTCTGCAAACTGGCCCCAAAGCCATGCAAAAAAAGTATGGGTATTGGATTTTTGGAGGGTCCAGTATCTTGGTAATGGATTTTGACCCCCAATGCATTGGCATAAGCATTTTTAGGTGAGCTATATATTTTCTCTAACTCTGCTTTAGACTTATCCGGCGTCCATAAATAGAGGGCAGCAAGCGCGATAAAGAATGTAAATACAAGAGCAATAATCTTGAGTGCTTTTAGGAACATCGATTGCTAGCCTTAAAATGACAATAATTCATACTTACCAAAACTAAGACTGTAATAGAAAAAAATGACTTCCACTACTAATCAAGCACTCGCCATTATTACCGGAGCTTCATCCGGAGTTGGTTTATATGCCGCAAAAGCCCTACTCGCCAGAAATTGGCGACTGATTCTGGCAGTCAGAGATCCCCAAAAAATGGAGTTAGTTGCTAAGGCACATCAATTTGATTCAAACCAATTTGAAATCTGGCAGCTAGATCTTGGGAATCTCGATAGTGTTAGAGCATTTGTGCAGCGCTTTAATGAAAGCGGTCAACAGCTCAATGCTTTACTCTGTAATGCAGCGACTTACCTACCACTCTTAAAAGAACCAGCGCGCTCCCCTCAGGGATTTGAGATTAGCGTAGCAACCAATTATTTTGGACACTATGTTTTAAGCAGAATGCTGCTTAACAATCTGATCCAAACTGCTAAAGAGCATCAGCATGCTCGCCTCATTACATTGGGTACTGTGACAGCAAACTCAGAAGAATTCGGTGGCAAAGTTCCTATCCCTGCCCCTGCTGATATTGGCGCATTGGAAGGCCTCATGGCTGGCTTTAAAGCACCAATTGCGATGATCAACGGAAAACCATTTAAACCTGGTAAGGCTTACAAAGATAGTAAGTTATGCAATATGGTCATGAATCGAGAGTTGCAAAAAAGATATCACGCTAGTACTGGCGTGATCTTTAACACTCTATACCCTGGATGCGTGGCTGAAACAGCCCTCTTTAGAGATACCCCGCCACTCTTCCAAAAAATATTTCCCTGGTTTCAGAAAAATATTACCAAAGGTTATGTGAGCCAAGAACTTGCTGGCGAACGGGTTGCTCAAGTAGTAGCAGATCCGCGCTTTACCCAATCAGGCGTTCACTGGAGCTGGGGCAATCGTAACTCAGCTATCAGAGAGCCTTTCGCTCAAGAGCTTTCCATGAAAGCCAAAAGCGAGAAGCTCAGCAAAGACCTCTGGGACATTACTGCCAAACTCGTTGGCATGCCTAGTGATCCAGTAACTAGTTAACTGTCTACTTAATCAAAACCCAGCAAATCAAATATATCCCGATCTTTCATTGGGATCGATGGCAATGGATCCGCTCCGAGCCAGAGTGCTGCAGCCAAACGCATGTACTCTTGCTGGACTAATTCAAGCTCAGGAGAGTATTCCATCTCAAATAAAGTCGATTTTTTAAGGCGACTGCGACGAATCACATCCAAGTCAGGAAAGTGAGCCATCGTCTTTAGTCCTACTTGTTCATTAAATTTATCGATTTGATCAGTATCTTTACTACGATTAGCAATTACACCTCCTAATCGAACGTTATAGTTTTTTGCCTTCGCACCAATTGCTTGAATAATTCGATTCATCGCAAAAATAGAGTCAAAGTCATTAGCGGTAACAATCAAGGCACGATCAGCATGTTGAAGCGGTGCAGCAAAGCCACCGCAAACAACGTCACCCAAAACGTCAAAAATCACGACATCGGTATCGTCCAGCAAATGATGTTCTTTAAGGAGTTTCACGGTTTGACCAACCACATAGCCGCCACAACCCGTTCCAGCTGGAGGGCCGCCTGCTTCAACACACATCACACCGTTATAGCCTTCATACACAAAGTCTTCAACGCGTAATTCTTCAGAATGAAAGTCTACTTTCTCAAGCACATCAATTACCGTAGGCATGAGTTTTTTTGTCAGAGTAAATGTCGAGTCATGTTTAGGATCGCAACCAATCTGTATTACCCGTTTCCCTAATTTAGAAAAAGCGACTGACAAGTTAGATGAGGTGGTGCTCTTACCAATGCCGCCTTTGCCATAAATTGCAAATACCTTAGCCTTGCCAATTTTCAAGTTGGGATCAAGCTGAACTTGCAGGCTACCCTCGCCATCCGGTGGCGCACTACGAGCATCTGAAATTGGTATGTTGATTGCTTTCATTTTTGATTGCCTTTGCTATTTTTGACCTGATGTCATGATTTAACTTTTAAAGTGTGCCTTTGCATCATACAAAGTTTCCAACGTGATACTTAAAAGGCCCTGCTCTGCTGCATAACGCTCTGTATTTCGCCTGGCTTTGCCTCTGACAAAAAACGGAATTTTATTAAGTTCTTTTTCTGCGTCAGTTTCCCATGAGGGGGCCCCATTCGCTGGCTTTATATTAGCAGGAAGCTGTTCTACATCAACCTTGATAGGAGTTGAGGCATGACCAAGATGCGATGGCATAGCACCTTCATGAAACTCAAAGTCACCCCTAAACATTCCAATTAAATGCTCTTCTAAGCCCATCATCAATGGATGCACCCAGGAATCAAATAAAACGCAGGCACCCTCAAAACCCATTTGCGGGGAATAGCGCGCGGGAAAATCCTGCACGTGCACTGGTGATGAAATCACTGCACAAGGAATCTGCAAACGTTTAGCAATATGACGCTCCATCTGCGTACCGAGGATTAATTCAGGCTGAAGCTCTGCAATCTTTGCTTCAACCTCTAGGTAATCATCAGTAATCATTGCTTCAAGACCTAATTGCTCAGCAGTCTCACGTACTTCACGAGCTAGTTCGCGGCTATAGGTTCCCAGTCCAACTACTTTAAAGCCCATTTCATGCGCCGCTACTTTGGCTGCTGCAATCGCATGGGTAGCATCACCAAAAATAAAGACTCTTTTGTTAGTTAGATAGGTTGAGTCCACCGATAAAGCATACCAACGCGCTTTAGAGGATTGGCTGAATTTTTGGACATCGCATTCAATTCCTGCCAATTGACAGACTTCAGTGATAAAAGCTTGAGTACCTTTAAATCCAATCGGAATCGCTTTTGTAGAGGGCTGACCAAAATTCCTAGTCATCCAAGTTGCTGCAGTATTGGCTGTCTCGGGGTACAAATTGACATTAAAGTCTGCCTCATGCAAACGTGCAATATCTGCTGGGTTAGCGCCTAGTGGAGCAACTACGTTTACCTCAATACCCAATTCACGTAATAAGCGCGAAATTTCTTCAACGTCATCACGATGGCGAAATCCCAAAGCAGTGGGGCCTAAAATATTACAAGCTGGCTTTGCATCTGCCTTTCTTGCAGGGCGTGTTTGACCTGGTGCCAAAATAAATTGCTGGCCTAGCAAACGCACCATCTGATAAAAAGTTTCTGCTGCTCCCCAATTCTCTTTCTTTTGATACGCCGGTAATTCAAGCGGCAAAATGGGGACTGGCAAATCTAGAGCAGCAGCTAATCCGCCTGGATCATCTTGAATGAGCTCTGCAGTACAGGAAGCACCCACCATTAATAAATCAGGTTTAAAACGGGCATAAGCTGATCTAGCAGCGTCTTTAAATAACTCAGCAGTATCGCTACCTAAATCACGCGCCTGAAAAGTGGTGTAAGTTACCGGCGGTCTCTTTTTCATCCGCTCAATCATGGTGAAAAGGAGATCTGCATAAGTATCTCCTTGCGGAGCGTGAAGAACGTAATGAACCTTCTCCATTGCCGTAGCGATTCTCATTGCTCCAACGTGGGGTGGCCCTTCATAGGTCCAGAGCGTTAACTTCATACTTCCTCTACCATCATGAGCTTACTTTTTCTAGTCAAAGGGCGAGCAAATAATTCTGCCAGATCGGCCGCTTGATTGAACCCTTGAATAGGAGTGAAGACAAGTTCAATCGACCATTTTGTTGTAAAGCCTTCTGCTTCCAGTGGATTAGCTAAACCCAGTCCACATACAACCATATCGGGCTGTTGAGCACGACAACGATCCAATTGATTCTCTACATTTTGACCTTCAGACAATTGTGTTTTGGGGTCTAACATGGCTAATTCTTCTGCCATATGCTGACGATGTAGATACGGAACGCCAACTTCCATCAAATTCATGCCCAGCTCTCTATTTAAATAACGAGCCAATGGTATTTCTAGCTGGGAATCAGGGAAAAAGAAAATGGATTTGCCTTTTAATATTTCTCGATGTGGTTCAAGAGATTTATTAGCGCGATCCCTTTGTGGAGCAATGACTTTTTCAAAGACATCGTTAGATACGCCCAATTCTCTTGCTGCGGCTAAGAACCATTTTTCTGTACCTTCTACTCCTAGCGGGAAAGGTGCGGCAATTCTTTGGGCGCCCATATTCTCCAAGAACCTAGCAGTATCAGTCAGAAATGGCTGGGCCAATAAATATTTAGTCTTTGGACCAACCACGATTCTCTGCGTAGATTCACGCGGTGGGAAAAAAGCAAAGGACTTCAGGCCTAGATCTTTGAAGATGCGACTAAATTGATCTTCGACAACATCAGCCAAACAACCAACCACTAATAATTCAACTTCGTCGGAGTTATTAGGTTTAGGCAAATCTTGTGCGAGCGCTGCCAAACAAGCATCTTCCCCTTGGGTAAAGGTTGTTTCAATACCGCTGCCGGAATAATTGAGAATGCGGACATTCGGTGCAAAAGTTTTACCCAAGCGTTGCGCTGCCCTAGATAGATCTAACTTAATGACTTCTGAGGGACAAGAGCCGACTAAGAATAGGAGCTTGATATCAGGACGACGATCTAGTAACTGCTTCACTACTTTGTCTAGCTCATCATTGGCATCTGCTAGACCAGCCAAATCTCGATCATCAATAATTGCCGTTGCGAATCGTGGTTCTGCAAAAATCATTACCCCTGCAGCAGATTGAATCAAATGTGCGCAGGTACGCGAGCCGACCACCAGGAAAAATGCATCTTGAATTTTTCGGTGCAACCAGATAATCCCAGTTAGGCCACAGAAAACCTCTCTTTGACCACGCTCCTTTAGGGGCTGGAAATCTATTTTCACTTCTTGGACCACGGAATTCAATTGTTACCTCAGGCTTTAGTGTAAAAATTGAATTGGGAATTGAAACGGTGAATGATTAAACCAATTTCAGAAGGGGTGGCACAGCAATAAAAAGTAATCATGCAATCAAACGCTAATCAATAGATGTCTTAGTAAAAGCCTCTTGAAGGGTTTTAGATATAAGTGTTTACACCCATCAATTAAGCCTAAATTAAGGGTTGAAGTATTTTTAGTCCTAAATAAAAAGCCCCAAATCCTTACTATGAGTGGGGCTTTTATTCGTTCATTGCTTTAGTCTATCGCTGCGATTTCAGTAATGCCTTGAACGTTAGAACGCTCAGTGCGATTGCAATCCCGAATGAAACTAACAACATGGCAAATTTGGATTGGGTCTGACCCGCAGGAAAGATCAGGTAAAAGGCGACGGTAATACTGATCACCATCCCGCAAAATCCTGCAATTTTAGAAATCTGATCTCTCACATCATGAAATTTAAACATGTCCTCCATCCTTTCAAGGTTTATCTCTTTTATTTATAAGAACATCCACTATTCATTACTAACTTATTGGTAAAAACTTTAAACCTCGGAATAGGTCCAGTCAAGATAACTAGGGTAAACCCTTTATAAATGAGCTGGTTTCTGTATTTCAAGCATGCCCTCTTCCAAGCTATAGAGTGGCTCATAGGCCAATTGATCTTTAGCCTTCTGAATAGAGACAGAAAAAGGATGCGCCATTAAATGGACCATCTCTCTTATCAAGGGGGGCTCTCCACGAAGTGGCAAGTATTTCCAACCATTCTCTGTAAAACGAGCTAAAGGCCGAGCAAACGAGCGAGGAATTGATAAGGCTGGAACCTTGTAATGACCTGCATTGAGTCTCATGGTCATCCATTTCCTAAATTGAATAGCCTGGCCATCACTAATAAAAAAACTTTCCTGGGTCGATTTTGATAGCAAAGCTTTGTTGACCGCTTCGCAAAGATTTTTAATATAGCAAGTTGAAAAGGGGTAATCCCCTTTAGCAAACCAGCCAAACTGATTTAGGTTGGAGGCCTCACCTAAAAGTCGATCTACTAAATCGCCCCTACCCCAAATAGATGCCGGCCTAAGACTAATAGTTCGGAACATTTCGTCTCCAGCGTTAAGAACCAATTGTTCCGCCTGATACTTGCTATAACTATAGGGAAAGTCTTGTATAGATAGTAGGGGCCTAAACTCCGAAACATTCAAATTTTGACTCAATGGATTTTTAGCAATCGAAGCATCACTCATAAAAATAAACTGCTGAATGCCTGAGTACTTTGCTGACTCTAAAATATTTTTTGTCATGAGCACATTAGTCTCATATAGAGCTTTTTCTGAATCCCAGAGTTTCATCTCTGCTGCGCAATGAATAACAACATGAAAACCCTGAAGTCTCTTCGATAGACTTGATATATCGTTCAGGTCACCTGACCAAATTTCAAGATTCTGATGGGGTTTTATTTGAAACGCGTCTGGGGAGCGTAAGTGGCATAGGATCTCATGTCCTGCAGCGCTCAGAGACTGGAGCAAATGACTTCCCACAAAACCGCTGGCTCCGGTCAAAAAGATCTTCATAGGCAGAAATAGTTAGGCAATGTATATAGCCTAATTCAAATATTCACTGATGATGTATTGACTACTCATTTACTAAACCACTGACCAAGAAATAGTGCTGATCGTCCGTAGTAATAGGCTGTAGCTAACAATACCTTTGGCGAGAGCGCAATAATTGAAATAAGTAGCAAGGGAATAAAAGACCAATGTTGAGTAGATCCATAACCCCCCAATATAAGCAGCACAAGCAAAATAATCTTACGCACTTCACCGCGAGGTAGCCAGGGACTTCTCTTATACATGGGCTCTTTATGAATCACGGGGCTTTCGTCTGTCATGTTCCTGATATCGCTAAAAATACAAATCTAATCGAAGTGAACTATCATAGATAATTATTAGGGATTCTTCAATGACTAACCAGAGCAGCAAGACCAATCCCCGTGGGTTTCGTACCTTAGTAGCGCTTCTTCCTTTTTTAAAGCCATATAAAAAGCAATTTATATTGGCAATCTTTAGCCTAGTACTCGCTGCAAGCGCGACATTAGCTGTCCCGCTCTCTTTTAGGCAAATCATCGATTTGGGGTTTAACGCTAACAGCGGTAACCAAATTAATACCACTTTTTTAACCTTATTTATTGTTGCCTGCCTAGTTGCATTAGGAACATCTCTACGTTTTTATATGGTCTCATGGTTAGGCGAAAAAATTACGACCGATATTCGCTCAAAAGTCTATAGCCACGTTATTAAACAAAGTCCTGAATTCTTTGAATCTACTCACAGCGGCGAAATATTATCGCGCCTCAATACAGATACGGTTGTGATTCAAACATTAATTGGTACTAGCGTCTCAATGGCAATCAGAAATATTCTTTTACTGATGGGTGGACTAGTCATGATGTTCATTACTAGTCCAGATTTATCTGTGCTCATCTTTGCCACACTGCTCATTACAATTATTCCCACCATGATCATGGGTAGACGAGTGAGAAAGCTCTCCCGAAATTCACAAGATAAGATTGCCAATGCCTCTGCTTTAGCAGGAGAAAAACTGAATGCGATCCCTACGATTCAATCATTCACAAATGAAAAAATAGAAATTAATCGATTTAATCAATCGATTCACATTGCTCTTGATGCTGCCATTAATCGGACACGAGCAAGGTCTTTGCTCACCTTTGTTGCTATTTTATTTGGCTTTACTAGTATTATTTTGGTTCTCTGGCTTGGTGCTTACAGAGTCATGGACAATCAGATTAGCGCTGGGGAGCTATCTCAATTTATTTTGTATGCCGTGATTGTTGCAGGCGCTATAGCTGGCATTTCTGAAGTGATAGGCGATACCCAAAGAGCAATTGGTGCCAGCGACCGTCTTTTAGAGCTTCTCAATGTGCAATCCTCTATTCAAACGGTAGCAATTGTGAAATCCATTCCTCAGGTCAATGCCAACGGCATTGGCGTAGAAGTACAAAATCTATATTTTCACTATCCGTCTAATCAAAATAGCGTCTTATCCAATATCTCTTTCAACATTAAACCAGGCGAAAGAATTGCCCTAGTAGGCCCTTCAGGTGCCGGTAAGACCACGCTCTTTCAACTATTGCAGCGCTTCTATGATCCGATAAGCGGGTCTATCTTATTTAATGGCATCAATATTTGCGACCTTGAGCTTGAAGCTTTACGAAAGATGATTGGTGTCGTGCCGCAGGACATTGTGATTTTTTCTGATAATGCCATGGAAAATATTCGTTTTGGGAGAATGGATGCTACTGATGAAGAGGTGTTCGCTGCAGCTCGCCTAGCAATCGCTGATGAATTTATCTCCAAATTGCCCGAAGGCTACCAAAGCTTTTTAGGTGATCGCGGCATCCGCTTATCGGGCGGACAAAAACAGCGCATTGCCATAGCTAGAGTCTTATTAAAAAATCCAGCCCTTCTTCTGCTTGATGAAGCCACGAGTGCCTTAGATGCTGAATCTGAAGCGCTGGTTCAGCAAGCTCTTGAGGCCGCCATGGATCATCGCACTACCATTGTGATTGCGCATCGACTATCGACAGTAAAGCAGGCTGACAAAATTCTGGTACTTGAAAACGGACAGATCATCGAAACAGGAACTCATGCTGATTTGATCTTGCGCAGTGGTCTATATGCCCGTTTAGCTAAATTACAATTTACGGATCAGTAACCGACAATCGTCTCAGACCAATAATAGAAATTAATTGAGCCTTTTTTGTTTAGCGACCTCTTGAAGTCTCTGACAATCAGCATTGAGTGATCCATCGTCATTAATAATATTAAATTCTCGACAAGGACTAGGACGATGTTCATAAATAGAACAACGATATCCATCCTCCTTGGTGTGCCTTAAGGCTGTACAAGGCGCACCGCCCTTTTCTGTGCCTTTCATGCAAGCAAGATGTGCTGTGATCTTAGTTGTGAGTTCTGCTGGGACAATGCCGGTGCCATTACCCTCTATTTCACCGTGATAAAAACTCACCCGAAAATGTTGGCAACACTGGCCGCATTCAAAACAAGGGTTTGATGTCATTCAGTTTTAGATGAACTCATTCTCAATGTTGTTTATGAGCTGAGGTGACTATTTTTTCGGTATAGGCAATCGCAAGAGCAGACAACACAAAAGTGACATGGATGAGGGTCTGCCACATCAATGTCTTCTCATCATAGGATGCCGCATTAATAAAGGTCTTTAGCAAATGAATTGATGAAATACCAATGATGGCTGTTGCTAGCTTCACCTTGAGCACACCGGCATTCACATGAGACAACCACTCAGGCTGATCAGGATGGTTTTGCAACTCTAAACGCGAAACAAAGGTCTCCCAACCACCAACAATGACCATCACCAACAAGTTCGAGATCATCACTACATCTATTAAACCCAAGACAACCAGCATTAATGCTGTTTCAGTCATGTTCTTATTAGCCATCATGGTAATTAGATGGTAAAGCTCAACCCAGAACTGCCAAACATAGACACCCTGGGCAACGATGAGGCCAATATATAGTGGCGCTTGTAACCAACGGGACATAAATATCCAACGTGGTAATGGGCGCAATTTTTTATCTAGGTAGGTTTGTTTGTCTTCGTTCATACATCAATCTTAACGAACTTTATAGCTTTGTTCCTGTCACAAAAGCCGTAGAGTACTTAGGGGGATTAGTTCAAGTCAATATCCAGTGCTTAAACATGCAATATCCCACTATTCTCTCAAAAAATTCTGCTTAAGCAAAGGGCATTCTTGAATTAAAAATAAAGCTAATGGCCTAAAAATGAAGGTCTAAGTTATGATTTACAAGATGTGGATCAGATTCAATTTTTTAGGAGCTTATTAAATGTCTAGAAATAAATTGGGATTATTCGCATTTGGCTTAGTACTAATAGGCTTTATTGTGTTTATGAAAACGGGATCTTTTTTACTCTTTTCCATAGGAATCATATCCGCTGCATTTTTAGTATTCTCAAAAAACAAATTGATTAAATAGATGACAGGTGAAAAAATAGAACTCATCATTGAGTTCAGCGTGATATTAATTTCACCGATTATCTATCACCTTTATCTCTTGAAGTACAAAAAAATTGCGCGAGAAATTGTTTTCAAGGATATCAAGATTTACTTATTTCTCTATGCATTAATTGCAATGACTAGCTTGCTTCTGATCTTCAGATAAATTACCCGCCATCAACAAAAATAGTATCAGCTTCCAATACTACTGGTCATATTCAGCGGCAAACCGATGATTGACGTCACGATGTTTAGCCTCATCCTCCCGGACAGCGATCACGACATCCCTTAATGTGGCATCTGCAGAAAGCTTCCAATAGTCGATCGCAATTTGAGGTGCAGCAATATTAGGCAATCTTCCCTCATCAATTTCTCGTAAGTATTCTGTATAGGAATACACTGCCTCCTCTTCGAAATAGCCAACAATTCGGTGGGCTGTGCGTGGGAAAAAAACATATATTACAAAGAACACATTCCAGAATATTGCCTGTGCAATTAGAACTAAAAAACGCTCAAATGCATTTGGCTTAGCAATCTCAATGAAAGTCATTAAGTGCATTCTTTCATTTTCTGCCTCATCCAATAACGTACGTATCTTAGGGCCATAACCTGTTTGCATCTTTCGCAAACTAGTTAGATGCATCCACATACCAGAGACCATGCCGGGAACGCCTGCAACGGTTTCAAGCACTACAGCACGATGACCATACCTTTTTTGGAAAAAAGTATCTGCAAAAAAGCGCATGCTTTTCGTAAAGGAAAGTGCCACTCTGTCAGAGAAATTAATAGGTTTGTAGTGGCTCACTCGATAGCCCCTCAATGATGTATAGATACTTAAATCTTACTCTCTTAAAAAAGTATTCGCTGAAGCTAATGAAGCTTAACGATAGAATGTGTTCTGCGATGAATTAAACGACTGACGGTATCAAGAAATACCTTAACCCAGCCATGAAGAGCCAGTTGATGCAGTTTATATAGACTGATGTACATGAGCTTTGCAAATAGTCCTTCCACCATCAGACTGCCGCCAATCAATCCCCCCATCATGCTGCCCACGCTACTGTATTCACCTAAAGATACTAGGGATCCAAAATCACGGTATTGATAAGGCTTCAGTGTTTTACCTTCAATAATCTGATTAATTTGAGAAAAGAGATGGGAAGATTGTTGATGGGCTGCTTGAGCCCTCGGGGGAACAATGCCACCTTTGCCATTATTGGCTTCTGGCCAAGGGCAAGCAGCACAATCTCCCATTGCAAAAATCCGGGGATCACGAGTACTTTGTAAAGTTGGCAATACTAACAATTGATTGACATGGTTGGTCTCTAAGCCGCCAATCCCACTGAGAAAGTCTGGCGCCTTGACGCCAGCAGCCCAAACAATTAACTCGGCAGGAATTTCTACACCATTATCTAAAAATACTCGATTGGCTTGTATTTTTTGTACCTTAGCACTGGTCATAACCTCAACCCCAAGGTCCACCAGTAATTTTTCAGCAGCATTGGAGATTCTGGTAGAAAGCGCAGGCAATATTTTGGGGGCGGCCTCAATCAAAATGACTTTTAAATCTTTCTCAGGATCAACCCTATCCATTCCGAAAGAAATA
>Ga0114974_10002550_pt1 | contig 14013 bp, 16 predicted proteins | sample S_130206_EF_Meta_FD_87318 | JGI IMG/M metagenome (GOLD analysis project Ga0114974, IMG submission 87318) | Freshwater microbial communities from Lake Simoncouche, Canada to study carbon cycling - S_130206_EF_MetaG | ecosystem: Environmental > Aquatic > Freshwater > Lake | place: Lake...
TACGAGGGTGTTGTGTTCCGCGATTAGAATCATCATTAGATGGAATATATGTGCAGGATTTAATTAAGCATTTAAAAGGAGAACTAACATAAATATTGTTAAATTAACTAGTAGTCATATAATTGGGGTACGTTCTTTATTTGAATTATCTTCTCAGAATATGGGTGTTAATATTGAAAAGTTTATCTATCCTCCAAATAGACAGGAGTCATTGGAATTGTTATACACAATGTTCTGTGATACATATTTGGCTAACCTTAATAATTTTTGTGCATTCGGAGCAGTAGATAATGAAGGAATCGTACATGCATTAATGTCATTTTATATAAGTGATGATGAACCCTCTTGGTTTTGTACTGTCAGTAGAAGTCTAGGCAATAATTTTTTATTTAAAGATATATTAGATGAGATTATGAAATATAATGAAAATATGGGAAGATTGAAATTTTATTCCTGTATGAATATAGAGCAGGCACCTTTAATGCGTAGGCTGAGTTTTAGTACAGAAGCAAAAAAACGATATGATTACTTTGATGAATATATAGTTGATGCAAATCATAAATCATTTTATTTATCACACTGGGAAATATTATTCAAACGGTCTCTAATTCCGGTACCGACAGTAATAAGATGTACATTTTTAAAATGAAAATATAGAACGATACTACCTAAAGGTGGTAATATATGAAATTGCAATCAATCAGCAAAGCATTTTGGTTTCAATTTATACCTGCTATATTATTGGGTATAGCAGCAATTGGATGCTATGCTATAGGATTAATTCCGTTATACTATCTATGGTTTACTGTTATCGGATGGGTATTGGTATGCGGTCTGGGAATCGCTGTGGGATATCATAGAGTGTTTAGTCACAGGTCACATATCCTTCCTAAATGGAAAGAAAATATTTTATTATTTTTAGGTATTATGGCTGGTCAAGGTGGAAGTATATTTTGGGTAGCATTGCACCGTGGATATCACCACCGACATGCTGATACAAAACAAGATATTCATAGTCCGGTGGCATATGATAAGTTAACTGCATTTATAGGATGGCAATATAATATTTCAGAATCTACAAATTCAGTGAATTTTAAATATGCAATAGAACTATTGAGAAAATCAAACCACATGTGGGTTCATAAAAATCATTTGAAAATACTTTGGGGAACGCCGTTGGTGATAGCATTATTCAATTGGCAATTTGCATTAGGCGTAATTAGTTTAACAACTATGATTGGAGTTCTGCAAGATAACTTGGTCAATGTATTTGGGCATTACAAAGGGATATTTGGATATAGAAATTTCAATACACCTGATAACAGCCAAAATAATGTCATTTTAGGTTATACAGCATGGGGTCAAGGATGGCACAACAATCATCACCATGACCCTAAAAGTTTTGATTTTGGTAAATCTATTAGTGGAAAGTGGTGGGAATGGGATCCATGTAATATCTTCAAAATATTTTTAAAATAAAATCTTATTATGACAGAATTTGTATATCAATTAAATTTACCTCCAATAACAGATGTGTTATTAGATGGTATTAATGAAAATATGCTTGCACCGTTGGCTAGGAAAGCAGATGAGAGCTCCTCTTTTTTCTATAATTCTATACCTGCTACTTCTATTATTAAACCCGAGTATCTCAATATAAACGGATTTGAATTTACTCTGGTATTATTATTTTATAAATCAAACGGAAGTTTAGGTAGAATACACAGAGATACAACTGATCTTGGTATGACAGAGTGGAGTATTAATTGGATACACGGAGGTTTTGGAATTCTAGAGTATTGGAATGAAGAAGACCTTATTAACGAAGAGGTAATAACACGGATAGATGAACAAGGTTATCCTATAATACATTATAAATCATTGACACCTGCAAGAAAAACATATACAACAACGTCACCAAATGCATACCTTGTTAACGCCACTGAAATACATCGTCTTACAGCATGGGGAGGTCGTTGGGCAATATCATTAAGAACGAAAAAATTGCCCAACTGTAATATGTCATGGGACGATATTATAGAAAAATTTAAGAATTTAATTGTATGAATAGTTATGATGTTCCTTTTTTAAAAATATCTACTAATTTCAGTATACCATGGGATCCTGAAGTGATGACTGAATCATTTGCTGAGATTGTTGGAAAAGAAAATAGTCCATTTAGTAACGCTGCCGGAACACCACACTGGCAAACATACAACATAGGAATTTCTTTTGCTAGAAATTTTTATATAAATTTTAAAAAAGAATGTGCAGAGGTAGCAAATCAACTTATTGAATTACAAAATACTTTGAGAAAAGATACAACAACGCCAAAATCTAAGTTATATGATATATTTTTAAAATTAAAAATACAGCATAGTAATGTTAATTTAATACGAATTCAATCAGGTATAAACGTTTTACCACATTATGATTCTACTAGAAATTATGCCATAAATATTGGTTTAAAAAATTCAAATTCATGTGTAACCTATATAACAACAGATGGCTCGACTGATGCTTATTGGGATAAACCTCAATATTCATATATAACATATGATGGTGACGTATATATAGTCGCGGTAAAAAATGCACATGCAGTAAAAACATTAGTAGAAAAAAAAGATAACAGCAATCGTTATCTCATGACTTATAATATTCATGATCGTTTCTTGTAGAAACTTAACTAGAAAAAAATTATGTATGAAAAAATAATGTATTTTGATAAGTGGGCGCAGATTATTAAAGATGAAATTTTATCTGATCAAGATACTACCTGGTACCATCCATTGGGATTAGTAACCCCGGTCGGTATCCAAATTCCGAACATGCCGGGGTCTTTTGCTCAAGGTAGAATGAAATTTATTAATAGAAATTTAAATTATTTTTATTTTAAAAGTATGGTTAAAATGGCAACTTCTCAACGATATGAGTTTAATTCAAAATATATTAATAGTTTAGCATTTTGTAATTATATACGACCCTATGTTTCTGAATTTGGACCATTTGGAAGAATGTGTATTTGGAAATTGCCCCCTAACTGTAGCATAAAACCACATGTAGATAATTTAACATATCATAGCCATATAACCCGATATATTTTTTGTATCGGAGATCAAGTCGGACCAGAAGCATCAATAACAATAAACAAGCGAGAAATAGAAGTTCGTCCGGGATTGCTATTTAATTTTTACCCGTATCATGAAAGACATGAATTTAAAAATAATACAGATACTGATTGGTTCTTTTTGGGATTTGATTATTGGAATTTAAAATTACTAGATTTTGCTAAAATAAAGTATGATATAACTGAGTCAACTGACATTCACTACTCTCTGAATTTTGGAATTAAGTTAGAACAATATATGTCAGAACATTAATGTATTTGGCAATAAACCACCACAATTTATAATCAACTAAATACATTATCATGAATACTATCTTAAAATTTAGAACTATGCAAATACTGAGTCATCTGATATTGATGATTGGTGTTTATTTAATATTTCAATCGCACTCATATTTATGGTTATTTTTAGGAATAATCTGCTTTCTGTGGTTTGGAATTGTTGGTGTAAATGTGGCGCTTCATCGTTATTATTCACATAAATCCTTTAAAACTACAAATTTCAAAGAAAAAATATTATTATGGTCTAGTGTTTACACTGGGCTAGGTAGTCCAGCAATGTGGTGCTCAGTGCATCGAATGCATCATACATACGCAGACACTGATAAAGATCCACATAACCCCAGAATTAATGGCATTATGAGAACTTGGTTTGCTATCTGGCCTAACATGACGATACCAAAAAGATTCTTTCTGCCATTCGTTCAGAATCATATGATGAAATGGATACACAATAATTATTTCTTGATAAATTTTACTACCTTAATACTATTATGCTTAATCGATATCAGATTGGCAGCAATGATGTATTGTCTTCCTGTCGTTGGATGTTTTCATGGTGCCGCAGCGATCGGAGTAATACCACACTACATAGGACACAAAAGATACAAAACCAATGATGAGAGCCGTAATAGTTGGTTAGCTAGTATCTTAAGTCTAGGAGAAGGATGGCATAATAATCATCATGCAAATCCAGGAAGATGGTATCAAGGGGAACAATGGTGGGAGTTTGATCCTCCCGCATTCATGATCAAACATTTCTTTATGAAAAAATCTGATGAAGAATCTTAATTCGTATTTTTGGCAAATTTATTTGCCAATTCAATTTATAAGTATCATAACAATTGCATTGGTGTATTTTGATAATTTGTACATAAATTGGTGGGTTGTGCTTATATCCTGGTTTTTAATAGGTCCAATCGGGGTTGGAGTAGGCTATCATCGATTGTTTTCTCATCGACAGTTTAAAACTCACAAATTCGTCGAGTATATACTTGCATTATTGGGTACATTGTCAACTTATGGTCCAGTTTTATATTGGGTATCCGAGCATCAGCATCATCATAAACATGCCGACACAGATTTAGATATCAATAATCCAAAACACGGCCTTCTGCACAGCTTGATTTATTGGCGTTTAACCTCAAATGCACTGAAATCCGTACTTATTAAAGATCGTTGTAGTATTGCTGCGTTCAATGACAAAAACTTACGTTTCATGAATGACAATTACGCTATTATAGTCTATGGTTATTTAATTATTAGCTTACTGTTTGGTCTTTCAACGTTCGTTAGTATTGCTATAATACCCATTTTAATTGAACGTTTTCGTCTTAATATACTGAACAGTGTTTCTCATATCAAGATGATCGGTAGTTACAAAAATTTTAACAATGGTGATAATAGCTATAATAATTTATTTATCGGGTATTTGACATTTGGGTTTGGTTGGCACAATAATCATCATGCATATCCTAGAAAATTAATTCTCACTGAAAAATGGTGGGAATTAGATATAGAAGGATATATTGGATGGCTATGTTCAAAAATTGTGCCAACTAATTATGACTGATAAATATCATACTATAATTTAAAAATGATTATTAACACTGATGCTGATATTAATAATTTAGTACGAATTCTTGATCCATATAATATGTCAGATGAGTTGCAGCTTGCAGATATCATAACACATTATAAGTCAGATATGCGTTCGCACAAAAATCAAATATATTTTGCTGACAATCTCTTAAATCACGCTGATTGGATACTTAATCAGTTTAAGTTAAAAAACACCCAAAACTTTAAAATTGTTGGAAAATTTGTTAATGGTGAGTTGACTCAAATTATGGTAGGATATACTGTTATTCGTGATAACAAATTACAAGTGGTACCGTGGTGGTCGATGGGTTTATTATATTTCAAATATAAACAATGGCGGTCACCGGGAGCAGACTTTCAGCAACTTGCAATACCTTTATATACAAGTTTTGAGAATGATAATTTCAATGTATTTTACACTGTGCTTAAATTGCCGGCGCAATTGATCAAAAATGACTTACCTGATTATTTTTCTATTAATAATAGCTATGCAAAAACGTTACCATTTATTAAATACAAAGCTAGAATAGAGCATATTTTCATGTCACAGGATGATATTTTAAATTATAATCCTCATATTGCTGAACTCCGTCTAATAGTTCCAAGAAGAATTAGCAGACCAATTGTTTTATTAGAATGTAGTAAGATTCAGAGATTGGAACAAACATGATAGGTGAAATACAGTTAACATTTAATGATAGTACAATACACCGAACTAATGACATAGAACTACTATCAGACGCGATTAGAGCTAGAGGTTTAACTCCGACAGTTGTACGATCTTATCAGATGCATATGCATAATGATATTCCATATGCTCTGATAAACTTATCAGCTTTTCCCAATGAAACTCACTTAAGATACGTGAGACACATGGAATTATCTGGGTCTAAGATTATAAATCCTATATTACCCACTATGTATAGTTCAGATAAATTTCTATCAAATCTAGAATTAAAGCATATGAACATTAATGTTCCTAAAACAGTAAATCTATTAACAGCATATCGTAATGTTAGCACTACTGCGTACATAAAAAACCATATAGGATTCCCGTGTGTTCTTAAGTATCCTACTTCTGCATTCGGAGTCGGAGTTCACCTGATTAAAGACGAAAAGGAATTCGAGGATATATATGACATACTAACAGTATCAGCTACTAGGCATGGCGATTTTTCCACTACTTCTAATTTTATGGTTCAAGAATTTATACCAGAAACTCTCGGCAAAGATATTCGTGTCTTGGTTTTAAACGGTAAATGCATTGGAGCAATGTTGAGAGTAAATCCTATAGGATGGAGCGTAAAGCGAGTACAATGGTCACCAGATAGACCTGAAACTCATGCTGATATTGTCTATAGTGAATATAATATTGATTCAGAATTATCCAACACCTGTATCAGAATATGCGACAAGTTAAATTTATCGTTTGCTGGGTTAGATGTTTTGTTTGGAAAAGATTCATACAGCTACGGAGAGGTGAATCCATTTCCGGGATTATCTAACTTCAATAAGATGAATCCAAACGCGGATTTACCGGGGCAATTAGTGGACCTTTTAATTAATAGGGCATAAATCTTATACGCAGTAATAATATCGTTCGGAATGAACTGTTGCTACTTATATGATAGAATTTTTAGTTTAGCTAAAACTTTTATCATATATCTTCCTGGATCATTTATACTCGACACCGAATTTTGATGATGTGATAAGTGTGGGGCATTTAATGTCATATATGAGTATATCATGTTATTAATTGCAGACTTAGTTTTAACCGAATGGTTGAAAGTATTAGCTGCCATTTCAAGTACAAAACTTATACACATTCCCATGATTATTCCTAATAATATTTCATGCGAAAATAAAGAAATTGCTCCTAACGTACCCCAAATTATTAAAACTTGATATTTAATATAATTTTTGAGATAATTAAATTCTGAGGTTAATAAGTCCCGTACTGTAGATAGTGGAATATTGTGTGCAGGTGGTTTAATCATCCACCCTATAAAACTATGAAATCTGCCATGTATAGGACTGTGCAAGTCTTTGTCAGTGTCTGCATGTTTATGATGGTATCTATGCACCATAGCAAATGTTAACGGATCACCGACCATAGTAAACATGCCCAAGTATCCAAATATTAATTGAAAGGGCTTTGTTAATTTAAATTGCCTATGTGCCCAATAACGATGAAACATGTTAACTCCTATTACATACACACAAATATATGTTAATAAACATGTAATTACTACCGTGTAAGTTAGTGGTGCAGTTATTAATAAAAATATTGTCAATATAAATACTAGCAAATTTATCTTAACTAAATAAATTAGTGAATGATTCATGATAGGATGGTAAGCCTGTGTTCATAAATATTTATCATTTTTGATAGTTTAATAGGAAAAGATAAATACATATAGGGGAAGTAAATACATTTACATAATGTTACTTAGACCAGAGATGAACTTCCTGAAATTAATAATATAGTAGAGAATACAATTATGATAAAATACAATGCCGTTTCGCAAAAACCAAATAGTGACACTAGTTGGAATAAACTTCTTACAGATGCCATCCTTAATGAAATCACTCTTATTGGTGTACTTGGATATAAAGGGTCCTTGTCAGCAGACGGGCTAACCCAGTACACTGAAATAGTATTTCACAATCAAGATGATTATGATGATTATTTTAAAAATAATCCATTACTACTTAAGTGGCATTCTGACAGAATTGAGTATAATACACTACATGGTATTAAAACCATTTATGAGAACACTGAAACAATTGCCGATTACTATGAGACTATTGGACTCGATGTCACCAACCATGATGGAAGTGACGCACTGTCTACATTTAAAACTATTGAGTAAATTGGGTAATAAAGTACTTGACTTCAATTACAAACTCCTATATAATACACACATAAACGCAAAAACACTATGTTATTTGCAGCTATTTTTAACCAGGACTAAATAGAATACTATGATGAATAAAACTTGTTACATGCCGAAACATACGGGGCTATGGTCTATAGAAACCTTATCAGCCTTCGCGGTATCATATCCTACAAGTATTCGCGGCAATGATAATCAAAGAGAGGCCCGGGGAACAGAATAATCAGTTACATCATAACAAATTTATTCAACCCCTGGGAAACTAAAAAGTCCCAGGGGTTTAGTTTTTTGTAGTATAATAATTTTGACAATAAATGGATAGGCTGTTATACTAGAGACAATTAAGAAGCAAGCAAAAAGGTTGCTTAAGATTAACAAGTGTTGTGTAAAAACAACATAACAGAGTTTGACAGTAAATGGATACGCTGTTATACTAAGTGTTAATTAATAAGCAACTAAAAAGTTGCGTAGTGGAGAGATAGTGTGTTATAGGAAACGAGATCCTAGCCTGCACTTTAAACATGGGCGAATGGGCGGCCTTAGGGATGAAGCACTTCTTCTAGTGTGAAAAATCTAAGCGTATTAAAGCATTCTCTATCCTTCACAAGAGGCGACAAGTGGGTTCATCCATGTAGAGTGCTTTAATACACACATTCGTCAGAGTGTGTTAACAATAATGGAGTAGACGCCTGAGAGGAAGGGCTCCCGGCTGTAACCCGGAGGACAGTACTGCTGTATAGGTTCGAACCCTATCTGCTCCACCAAGTAAGTTTATATGAAAAATAGGGGCTAAATCGATAAGAGCAGATACTAGTCTTTGAAACTAGGTGAGAAGGAGCGTTACCTTCAGCCCCTGCCAGTTTTAGGATAGCAACAGCAAACAATCCAATTTCACTTTTAATGAAAAAAAGATGCTATCCTGTTTTATTACACTCCGGTCGTCTAGTGGCTAGGACGCCAGCCTTTCAAGTTGGAGAAGCGGGATCGAAACCCGTTCGGAGTACCAAATTATGCCGTGGTGGTAGACTGGTAATGCAACGGATTGTCTATCCGTCCTATGCGGGTTCGATTCCCGTCCACGGCGCCAGTATCAAGTGGAAAGCAAGAGCCACAGAGTAAACAGTAAGCGATCATGGAACTGCGGTCGTCTTTGCAGTGATCAACTGCGTCAGCTAATAGACTGGCTGAGAAACACTGGGGTAAGAGTCCCAACGTAGCAGTTTCAGCAATACTAAGACAATACTTAGTAAGATAGTAGATGGAAACCGACCCGGGAGAGACTTCCCGGGCTTCACAGTAATGTGACAAACGATAAGCAAAGTCGGTCCAGTAGGGTATGAAAAGTATTGTTGGCGGTGAGGTTGCCAAAGGACAGAAGTTATTTAATAACGCCGCGTATTCCTTTACTAATTTATTCCGCAGAACCCGAGCATGGTGCATGGGCTTGACTGTTAATCAATGACTAGCTGGGATCGTTACCCAGATGCGGAGCCATTTTTTGCCCTTTTCGTATACCGGTATTACGCCTGTTTTGTAATCAGGATAAGGCAGTTCAATTCTGTCATGGGGCACCATCTATAAGCACACACGGTTCGCCCTCTTGGAATGGGAGATAGTGTCCATAGCACTGAAGAAACGTTCAAGTGTGCTTATAAATGTTAAGTTTTAGGATAGGTTCAGCAAATAATTTAACTACTTCTCTTGAAAAGAAAAGGAACGGTTCGACTCCGTAGCCGCAAGGTTTAGTGTAACGGTAGCACTATGTTAAAAACTATCCTGTTTTATTAATGCGCCCGTAGTATAATGGAGAATACACTGGTCTACGAAGTTACATACTTTTATTCGCAAATGATAAATAAAGTATGAACTACAAAAAACACTATGATGCACTAATTGCACGAAGTAAAATCAGGATATTAACTGGGTATACAGAAAAACATCATATACTTCCAAAATGTATGGGTGGTGACAATAGCAAACATAATATTGTAAGGTTAACTCCAGAAGAACATTATGTAGCACATCAGTTATTGGTTAAAATATATAATCTTCCTGCTCTAGTTTATGCTGCAAATATGATGACCTCCACGAGTAATACTACTAGTAGAACCAACAAATTATATGGTTGGTTGCGTAAAAGATTACAAGCGGCAGCAAAACAGCGAACAGGTTCCAAAAACGGAAGCTATGGAAAATTATGGTATCATAATTTAGCTGATTCAGCAGCAGGAAAATATTTGCCAGGCACGGAACCGCACGGTTGGAGCAAAGGCAGAATTCCTAAAAAAATAAACAAATGTAATGTATGCGGAACTGCTACAAATACTCCACTGCAATATTGGTGCAATGGTTGCAGACCGAAGCCAGAACAAACAGTCTTTAAGAGTGTAAAGTTAAAATCAGAATATTCTGACAAAGAAAAAACGGACGCTCTCGTAGCACACAACGGAAGTATTCGTAGAGCATTACTTTCATTGGGGCTAAATGATAGTGGAACCCATTATCGGGTTATGAAAAAATTAAAAGCGTCCCTAGCTCAGTTGGATTAGAGCACTGGTTTACGAAGCCGGGGGTCGGGAGTTCGAACCTCTCGGGGCGCACCAATTTGCTCTTTTAGTATAAAGGTATTATAATACATTGGTAATGTATAGACACTGGATCGTTACCAGTAAGGAGCACCAATTATAGATGTATAGCACAGCGGTAGTGCATCTCCTTCATACGGAGCAGGTCAGTAGTTCAAATCTACTTACATCTACCAATCATAGATTATTGATAAAGCCTAATGCTTTGTTGATATTAGTAAAATATTGCATATGGTATTCACAAAAGAATCTATCATATACAATCATACAACAAACACCATCTATCAATGATAGGTGAAAGTTCAAACCACAGGGAGTAAAATTCTTGTAGGTTTTCATAATAGTATTTATTGCCCCTTTAGTTAAAAAGTATAACACCGTGCTGATAACGCGGAGTCGCAGGAGCGTTACCTGCCGGGGGTACCAGTATATGGGGGCAGCAGAGGGCTGCGGTTCTGCCTTGCAAGTAGAATGTCTAGAGGGGTTCGATACCCCCGGCCTCCACCAAAGTTAATGTATCTCTAGTGTAATGGCAGCATCGCGGTCTCCAAAACCGTCAGTCAAGGTTCGAGTCCTTGGAGGTACGCCAAAGTTTATCTGTGTGTGAGAAAGTCTGGTTTAATCTACCCGCCTTGGAAGTGGGAAATCGCAGGTTCAAAACCTGCCACACAGACCAGTTATGTTGTTCTTAGTGTACCGGTGCGCACCTCGCTCTGTGAAAGCGATAGAATGGGTTCAACTCCCATAGATCAACCCAAGATTATATGCCCTGGTGATGGAATTGGCATACATACCGGTCTAAGAAGCCGGGTTCTGCGAGTTCAAGTCTCGCCCAGGGCACCAAAAGATTTTATGCCCCCGTGGACAAATTTGGCAAAGTCGCCTCTCTCAAACAGAGGAGTATAATATGTCGGTTCGAGTCCGACCGGGGGTACCAATTATGGAAAGTAATGCAGCGGGGATGGTCCTGCGACCGGCTTTGAATACCGGGTTCTCAGAAATGGGATGGGGTTCGACTCCTCTGCTCTCCTCACAAAATTTAAAATAGGCATAAATAAACATATGCACTATTACATGTATGAAATTAAAAATTTAATTAACAATAAAATCTATGTGGGTGTACACAAGACTCTAAACTTGAATGATGGTTATATGGGGTCAGGAAAAGTTATTCTTCGTGCTATTAAAAAGCACGGAATAGAAAACTTTACTAAAACAATATTAGAGACTTTTGATAATGCGGAAACAATGTTTTCTAAAGAAAGAGAAATAGTTTCTGATGATTTTTTAGTCAGACCAGATGTTTACAATTTGCGCCGCGGTGGATCCGGTGGGTTTGACTTTATTAACAAGGTTGGATTGAATTGGTCCGTTGAAAAGAATAGAGCAATATCCCCGTTAAATACAAAAGAATGGAAGACACGCCAGGTCAACGAGGGTTGGTGTCAGCGCGGCGGCGCCAAACAGGGCGGTTGGAATAAAGGACTACCTAGTTTATTCAAGTCTCATTCTGATAAATCAAAAAAGAAGATTTCAGATAGTAGACGGGGTAAAGGTATTGCTAATCAAAATAGAGCCATCCCGATAAAAGATAAATTTGGAAATACATTTGAGTCTCTAAAAAGCTGTGCTATTCATTACGGGGTTTCAGACGAGACTATACGAAAGTGGCGCAAAAAAAACAAATTATAATTATCCGTGAGTGAGACAGGACCGCGCATCCTGGTTATAGTTGGCAATGTGTACATCGGCGTACACCTCAAGGGCCATCAGTAAGCATACTTAACACTATGAGGACTCAAGCTGGTAGTGCAGTTGTAGTCGCTGTGTGATCACCTAGTATGCTTTCTAATGGGGTGTCTGGTGAGTTACTCACGTTCGATTCGTGTTAATGGTGGTCCAGCCCGCGCAGCATTCTTGGGGTTCGATTCCCCATCACTCCCACAATTTTTATGCTGACCATAGCTCAATGTATAGAGCACTACCGTCTAAGGTAATGGTTGGAGGTTAGAGTCCTTCTGGCAGCGCCAAGTTTTGTAAGCTACATGGGTTGACCACAACGCCACGTGCCAAAGTAAGGTAGCTGAAGTGTAAGTAGCAGGTTTGGTCATGCTTACACACTAAAAAGTTTTGAGATAGACGTAGGCGCAAGTAAGGGTGCAGCCAGATGCACATGTTTAACCTGAAAGATGCAAGACCTCCTCCATACGAGACAAACTATTGAGTCCCTTCAACAAGGATAGGTAGCCTCTCAAAAACCTATAATGCCATAGTAGCTCCAATGGTAGAGCAGCGGACTGAAAATTCGTGTGTTGCTGGTTCGAGTCCAGCTTATGGTACCAAATTATTTCTCGCTATAGTTCAACTGGATAGAACAGTTCTCTCCTAAAGAATAGATGATAGTTCAAGTCTATCTAGTGAGACCAAATACAATGCCAGCGAGACTTGGAAGTCAGAGAGGTCTTATAAGCCTTTTAGCCCCAGATTAGGGTTCTTGAGAGGGTTCGATTCCCTCCGCTGGTACCATAAATGCACAGTTTATACACAATAAGTATATAGTTACTGTGTAATAAGATATTGGACTTATCGGTGCCCAAACAGGCTAAATATTAGTTTGTGAAAGGAACAAAAATATGGAAACATTAAACAAAGGATTCGCCTTAGCAGGTGCTTTTCTAACTAGCGTTTTAGACCTAGGTGTAAAACTTTTAGCCGTGGGTGTGATCTTACAAATCGTCTTCGGAGCAGCAGTACCATTCATGGGATTGGATATTCTTGCAAATGTAATTAAATTCGTCACAGCACTTGGTAGTCAAGGCTTAGTTGGATTGGTTGCAATTGGAGTTTTAGGTTGGGCTTTCAACCGTAAATAAAATTAAATACACACTCTCACAAAAAACCCGATTAGTCGGGTTTTTGTTTGGGTCGTTAACTCAGTGGATAGAGTACTTGGCTTCGAACCAAGGAGTCAGGGGTTCAAATCCTCTACGACCCACCAATAAGGTATTAAATAGATATAGACAGTAACAAAGGAGTATAGCATGGCTGTTCTAGCACTAGATATTTCAGGAATTCCAAGACAATGGATTTCGCATGATGACGCAATTACATACCACGCTAAAGATGCGGTAGCATGGAGCATGGGTGAAATTGTGGCTAAGTATCGCGGTGGCTTTCAAAATACTGGTGATCAAAGCTATATTGAAACTACCAGTATCATTGCCGTCAAAGGTCACGGATTTAATCCTTTCAAGCATAGTACTGTTGCATTAACTAACAGAACATTGTTTGGACGGGACCGGCAAGTATGTGCGTATTGCGGTGAACATCATCCAAATTACAATCACTTAAGCAGGGACCATATTGTCCCTAAATTTTTAGGTGGTGAAAACACTTGGATGAATGTTGTTACTGCTTGTAAAGAATGTAACAGTAAGAAAGGTCATAAGACATTGAAGGAAGCACGTATGGAACTTCTATACACTCCGTATGTCCCAAACCACTACGAAAACATGATTTTACA
>Ga0114974_10002551_pt1 | contig 14012 bp, 12 predicted proteins | sample S_130206_EF_Meta_FD_87318 | JGI IMG/M metagenome (GOLD analysis project Ga0114974, IMG submission 87318) | Freshwater microbial communities from Lake Simoncouche, Canada to study carbon cycling - S_130206_EF_MetaG | ecosystem: Environmental > Aquatic > Freshwater > Lake | place: Lake...
CGGGCAAAGCCAGCGCGTTCGGCAGAGGCATAGAGTTGATTGAGCTTCTCCCACAAGGCCGGGGTAACCTCAAGATAAATGCGGTAATGCTCTAACATCGCAGCAGCCATGCAACGTATGGCGTGCACCAGGATCAGCGCGTTGCTCTGCTCGACGTTAATGTTGTTGCGAGCATATGCATCCCGGCAGCCGATGCAGGCATCGGCGTATTCCAGCCAGAGCTTCTGCACGCTAGACCATACGGCCGATTCATCGGTGTCCAGTGGTAGTGGTTTGCCGGCGTATTTCTGCGCCAGTGCGGTTTGCACGAAGAGAACCGGCTCCCACAACGCTGCCAGCACCCCTAACTGTTCATCGGGGATCATGCAAGATTGGCGCAGTAGATGGAGTTGTTTCGTCAGCGTCTGTTGGGCGAGCGTGACGTTGGTCAGCGGCAGTGCGGCAAGCCACTCTCTGCAATCTGCCGCATTGGCGAATTGCGGTGATTCGGCAGACTGTTCGATAGTGCGAATTGCCATGGCAAGCCGGCCTTTCTGATGAGAGCGTTAACTGCGTTGGTGTGCGCTGCCGCAGAAGGCAGCGACATCGTGGTGGACTCTATTACCGCCGATCAGCGTGGGCAAGTGCGACTGATGTGCGGAACAATCGACCGCATAGACGGGCAGCGGGTGTGCAGTAAATCACATCATTGCGGGTGTTTGGTGCGATCGGTTTTGGTCGGGTTTGAGTCTGTTAGGCCTGCACCTACAACAATCGTACCAATTGATCGCGCAACGCCGTGCGCCAATTGGCTGGCGTGTGCTTCGCCATTGCTGTTTTGCCTGAGCGTTGACGTTTGCCCCACACCGGGTTGGGGAAATGGGCGTCGCCGACAAAGCGCGGGATGACGTGCCAATGTAAATGCGGCGCCATGTTGCCAAAGCTGGCCAGGTTGATTTTGTCCGGCATGAAAACCGTGCGCACGGCCTGCTCGACGGCAAATACCACGCGCATGCAATGCGCACGTTGTTGTGCCGACAAATCCGTTATTTCTTTAATATGGGTGTTCCAGATGACGCGGCAGTAGCCGGCGTAATCCGTGTCGCGCACGATCACGATGCGGCAATGTTTGTCCTGCCACAGCAGGGCGCCGCCCTTGCCACGGCACAGCGGACAGGCGGCGGTTTTGGGTTTCGCAACAGCTGTTGAGGTAACGTTTTTTTTCACGCGTGATTCCTCGGGCAAGTTTGTTGGCGGCTAGAGCGCAAAGGCGACAATGGGAAGGTAGCGGGCGAATTTACCAATGGCCATGCATAACGTCGACCACCACGGGTTGATACGCAGCCAGCCGGCGGCCACGCACAAGGGGTCGCCGATTAGAGGCACCCAGGCCAGCAGTAGTGCCGCTGCGCCGTAGCGCGAAACGGGTTCGAGGCCTTTTAATTTTTTCTTCTGCGGGATCAGTCGGCCGATCAAGTACGAGGACAGGCCGCCCAGCGTATTGCCAAGCGTGGCTACCAGTAGTGCGGGCCAGGCCTGTCCTGGATGCAATTTGATGACGCCGAACAGCACCGCCTCGGAGCCGCCAGGCAGCAGGGTGGCCGCGAGAAAACTGCTCGCGAACAGCGTCCAGAGGCTGAGTGTTTCATCCATGGCGGCATTTTTGCATGCGGCGAAGTGGATGGCACAGCGTTCCTGCGTTTGTTTGACGCTGTCGGTACCGATCGCCGATAATTGAACGCGATCTAGCAGCTGCTTTTTTCGCAGTTTTCCACTGACGACAACGAACACGCCGATTGTTAGCCACGGCCTGCTGTAACGGTGCCGCGACCCTCAGGCGTATCTATTTATTCAGAAAGGCAAGGCATGAAATACGTGATCGATTTTCCGCCCGTGACGACGCTGCCGGTGGTTGGCAGTTCCGATGTGTTTCCGGTCAACCGCATTTACTGCGTCGGCCGTAATTACGCCGAGCACGCGCGTGAAATGGGGCATGACCCTGATCGCGAGCCGCCGTTTTTCTTCATGAAGCCGGCCGATGCGATTGTCCTGCACGGGGCGGCGATTCCCTATCCGCAGGTGACCAAAGATCTGCACCATGAAATCGAAATGGTGGTCGCGATCGGCAAGGGTGGGGCGAATATTGCGGTGGAAAAGGCGCTTGAGCACGTCTGGGGTTATGGCGTCGGTCTCGATATGACGCGTCGTGATATCCAGGGCGAGGCGAAAAAAATGGGCCGTCCGTGGGAAATGGGCAAGGCTTTTGACAATTCCGCGCCGTGCACTGCGCTGCTGCCGGCGAGCCAGATCGGTCATCCGGCCAAGGGTGCGATCTGGCTGAAGGTCAACGGCAAAACCACTCAGACCGGCGATTTGTCGGAAATGATCTGGAATGTGCCTGAAACCATTGCCTATCTCTCGGGCCTGATTACGTTGCAGCCTGGTGACCTGATTTATTCGGGCACGCCGGCGGGGGTCGGTCCGGTCAAGGCCGGTGACAAACTCGAAGGCCACGTCGATGGCGTGGGCGATTTGATGGTGACCTACGTCAGCTAAACGCCTTACTTTCATAAGGAGCAATCGACATGCAACAGCGCAAACTCGGCAGTAACGGTCCGGCGGTTCCCGCCATCGGTCTTGGGTGCATGGGCATGTCGATCGCTTATGGCGAGCCGGACGACGCCGAATCGATCGCGACCATACACCGCGCGCTTGATCTTGGCGTCAATTTACTGGTGACATCCGATGCTTACGGCAACGGTGGTAACGAAGAACTGATCGCGCGCGCCATCAAAGGCCGCCGCGATCAATTCCTGATTGGCTCGAAGTTCGGCAACTTGGGGCTGGCGGGAATTAGCGCGCCGCCCGGGTTGAGCGCCGGTCACCCGGATTATGTGATGTTGGCTTGCGAGAAATCGCTCCAGCGGCTGGGTGTGGATGTGATCGATTTCTACGGCGTGCATCGCGTCGATCCGACGGTGCCTATCGAAGACACTGTCGGCGCCATGAAAAAACTTGTCGAGCAGGGCAAGGTGCGTCACCTCGTCTTGTCCGAGGCCGGTCCGCAGACCATCCGCCGAGCGCACAAGGTGCATCCGATTGCCGCCGTTGAAACCGAGTATTCGTTGTGGAGTCGCGACGTCGAGCAGGATGTATTGCCGGCCTGCCGTGAGCTTGGCATCGGTTTCATGGCGTATGCGCCGCTGGGGCGCGGCTTTCTGACAGCGACGATGAAAACGCTCGACGCCCTGTTACCAAAAGACCGTCGACGCGAGCATCCACGTTTTCTCGCCGACAATATTGCGCACAACGCCGCCCTGCTGGCACCGATCGAACAGATCGCTGCTGCGCACGGCAGCACGCCGGCGCAGATTGCCATCGCGTGGGTGCTGGCGCAGGGCAATGACATCGTGCCGATTCCCGGCACTAAACAGCGCAAATACGTCGAGCAGAATGCTGCCGCGGTTGAGGTGAAGCTGTCTGCCGATGAAATTGCGCTACTCTCAAAAGCATTTCCGCCCAACGTCACGGCCGGAACGCGCTATCCGGAAAAGCAGTTGAAGGGTTTGGGTATTTAGTTGCCCATTGCTTTGTTAGCAGCACCTTGAATCCCGGCGGGGACGGGTTGACTGCGGGTGACGGTGTCGGCGGCCTGCTCGACGAGGCCTTGCAGCTGTGTCAGCGCGGTCTCTTCAAACAGGCCGAGGCTATTTACCGCAGGGTCATTGCCATCGATGCCGGGGCGGCGGACGGCTCAGGATTCGTAAAGACAATTGTTCAGGTATCCGTTGTGGGCCCGATAATCTAAGGCGGTATGGTTATGAATAACTCGCTTGAATCGAAGATCCGACAAGCAGTGCAGGCCTTCCAGGTTGGAAATTTAGATGCTGCAGAGAAAATCCTGGAGAAGATTTTACGAACAGATTCCAGGAACCTTACCGCTCTTAATATTCTGAGATTGATTAAAGCATCTCAATCAAAACCCAAGGAAGCCGCCGTACTGCTTAAAAAAGCAATAGGCATTAACCCAAGTGATCCGTCGCTCCGCTACAACCTGGCAAAGGCTCTTCAAGAATCTGGTGCTGACAAGGAATCTTTGCTCCATCATAAAAAAGCGGTTGAATTTTCTCCCCATGATCATGATGCCTGGCTTAGTTACGGGATTAGTCTTTCTCGTCTTGGATTGTATGATGATGCATTAGACGTTTATAAAAAATCGTTGTCGATAAAATCCGATAATCATGTGGCTTTATTAAATATAGGTGTCGCATTAAAAGAACTCAAACGGTATGACGAAGCTCTAACGTATGCCGATAAATCAATAGCAGTAAACCCGAATCTGCCTGAGGCCTGGTCGAATAAAGGGGTTATCCATAGAGAGCTCAAGCAGTTCGACGCGGCTTTTGCCTGCTACGATCGTGCTATTAGTCTTAAGCCTAATTTTGCCGAAGGCTACGCGAACCGCGGCGTAGCATTACAAGAGCTAAAGCGGTTCGAAGAAGCGATCGCAAGCTACGATCACGCTATCCGCATCAAACCAGACTACGCTCACACTTGGTATGGTCGTGCTAATGCTCTACAAGAGCTGAAGCGTTATGATGAAGCACTTCTCAACTACGATCACTTTCTCAATATAAATCCGGACCACGTTGCGGGGCACTCTAATCGCGGCAATGCACTAGTGAAGCTCAAGCGATTTGATGAGGCTTGTGCAAGCTATGACCGTGCCATTGTTCTTGCCCCCGATTACTCTGAGGCCTACTCAAACCGAGGATTAGCGCTTCAAAAACTAAAGCATCCGGGAAAAGCACTTGCGAATTACGACCTTGCTATCAGTATCAACCCGGACTACGCTGAAGCTCATTTCAATCGAGGAACGGCGCTCCAAGAACTTAACCGGTTGGACGAGGCGCTCGCCAACTACGATTTGGCTATCTGTAAAAAAGCAGACTACGCTGAGGCTCTCTGGAATAAATCAATCGCTTTATTGCTTAGCGGGGATTTGCTTAAGGGGTGGGGGCTTTACGAGTGGCGTTGGAAAACCGCGCAAGCCACCGTGCAACGACGGCAGTTTGCTGCCGACTGGAATGGTGAAGTTATTCCCGGTTCCCTCCTGGTCTTGGCCGAGCAGGGGGTTGGCGATGAAATATTCTACGCAGGGATGCTTAACGATCTCCGTTCTTTTGCGGCATCTGTGACGGTTATGGTCGAACCTCGGTTGTTAGCCCTCTACCAAAGATCTTTTGCTGAAATAGAGATCATTGCCAAAACAATAAGCGTAGCGCCGCGCGCTTTTGACGCCCAAGTTTACATGGGCAGTCTAGGGCAATATCTGCGACCCGATATGGATTCCTTGAAAAAGGTTACCTGCGGTTATCTGCGCGCGTGCGAAGTGCGCGCTGTTGCGCTGCGCAGCAGCTTGAGGCGGGGTGGAAAACTACTGTGTGGTCTTTCGTGGTCAAGCCAGAATCTGGACGTTGGTGATGAAAAGAGCGTGAGCCTGAAACAACTCGCCCCGTTGCTGGCCATTGAAGAGTTTGACTATGTTGATCTGCAATACGGCGACACAACTGCTGAGCGTGAGGCGGTGCGTATTATTACTGGCCGAACCTTAAAATCAGTAGAAAGTGTCAATAACTTTAATGATATTGACGGGTTGGCGGCGCTGATAAGTGCTTGTGACGTAGTCGTAACAGTCAGCAATACGACAGCGCATCTGGCGGCGGCACTGGGCAAGCCAGTATTCGTTTTGCTGCCGTATGCGAGCGGCCTGTTTTGGTACTGGCACGCCGGACGTAGCGATAGTCCGTGGTATCCCAGTGCGCGCTTGTATCGGCAGGAACGAAGCGGTGATTGGGTGGCGGTGTTAGATCATGTGAGGGCTGATCTGGCTAATTTCTTCTGAGATGTTTGGTGAGAGGTGTGGGGTGGTTGGCAAGGCCATTTTTAAAAAATCCCAATGCAAAAAAAATTTAATAATCCAGAAAATAGTGGACATGCCGAGCTTATGCGATTGGCTGTGCACGCCTATAAGAACTTCGACTTTTCTAGGGCAGAGCAGCTATGCAAACAAGTTCTGCAGTTCAAAAAAGATTATTTTGATGCGCTGGTATTGCTAGGTACGATCGCTGCACAAACTAACCGATATCAAGAGGCAGCATCATTGTTCGGCCAGGTTGTAATCTTGCAGCCAAGATTTGCAGCGGCACACAATAATCTTGGGGTTGCGTTAAAAGAGCTCGGTCAACCTCATGCCGCTATTAAAAGTTACGATACGGCGCTTCAGATAAAGCCTGATTATTTAGATGCATATAACAATCGTGGTGTTGCATTGCAGGGGCTGAAAAAATTTGATGCGGCTTTGGCCAGCTTTGATCGAGCGCTGAAGATTGATCGAAGGTGTGCGGAAGCACATATGAATCGCGGTATGGTATTGGAAGAAATGGGGCAATTTGATGCTGCGTTGGCTAGCCACGATCTTGCCATCAATATAAAGCCGGATTATGCGGAGGCATATAGTAACCGTGGCGTAACCTTGCACCGGCTCGGCCAACTTCGGGAGGCTATTGCCAGCTATGAGACGGCGATTGGTCTCTATCCGAATTACACGGAAGCCATTAATAACTGCGGTAATACTTTTAGGGATTTGGGACAAACAGAAGCTGCGCTAGCGTGTTATGAAAAAGCCATAGCTATATTTCCTGATTATGCGGAAGCTTATAATAATAAGGGGCTTATTCTGCAGGAGCTGAAGAAATTCGATGCGGCTTTGTCAAGTTATGATCGGGCGATCAGTATTAAGCCTGATTATGCGGAAGCGCATAGTAATCGTGGCACCCTGATGAAAGATTTTAAGCGGCTGGACGAGGCGATAAGCTGTTACCAAAAAGCAATAGGTCTGAAAACAGATTATGCGGAGGCGTATAACAATCTCGGTAATGCGCTCAAAGAGCTCGGGAGCTATGAAGAGGCTTTGGTTGTTTATGAAAAAGCCTTGGCGATAAAGCCTGATTATTCGGAGGCGTACAGCAATCGCGGCACTTTATTCATGGAGTTAAAAAAAATAGATAAAGCTTTGGAGAGTTATGGCCAAGCTATTTTTTTTGATCCGAAGTATGCCGATGCCTATTGGAACAAAAGCTTGGCTTTGCTATGCAGCGGAGATTTAGGGTCTGGTTGGGATTTATATGAGTGGCGGTGGAAAAAGGACAAAAATAAGTCCGCAAAAAAAACATTTTTTGCGGACTGGGACGGCGCTTCGGTAGCAGGAGCAATATTGGTCTTGCCTGAGCAGGGTGTTGGAGATCAGATCTTTTATAGTGGCATGCTCGGCGATTTGCGTAAATTCGCTTCCTCCATTACGGTTATTGTCGACCCTCGGTTGGTAGAGCTCTACCAAAGATCATTTGTTGATATTGATTTTATTCCTAATACCCAATGCGATTCGATTCGTGGCTTTGATGCGCAGGCTTACATGCCGAGTTTGGGGCAATTTTTGCGTAGAGACATTGCATCTATTTGCGTGCCACGCGGCTACCTTAGGGCTTGTGCCGAACAAGTCAAAAGTCTAAAGGCAGTTCTTGGCGTATCGAAACAGCTAACTTGTGGATTGTCTTGGTCCAGCAAGAACTCCGATATTGGCGATGATAAGAGCGTGCGCCTCGCTGATTTGGCCCCCCTGCTGGCGATTGAGAATATTAAATTCGTTAACTTGCAATACGGTGACACATCGAAAGAGCAGGAAGAGGTGCGGGTGAAGACCGGTATGACGCTGGAGTCGGTCAAGGAAGTTGATAACTTTAATGATCTAGATGGGTTGGCGGCGCTAATCAGTGCGTGCGATGTGGTGGTAACAATAAGCAATACAACAGCACATCTGGCTGCCGCCCTCGGCAAAACAGTATTTGTGATGCTGCCTTATTCCGTGGGTTTGTTATGGTATTGGCACGATACTCGTTGCGATAGCCCTTGGTATCCAAGTGCCCGCCTATACCGGCAGGAACGAAGGGGGCAGTGGGGAGATGTGTTGGAGAGGGTCCAAATTGACCTGGAGGCTATATCCCACGCGAAGGGGCGTTGAATTCATTAAGGTATGAGAGCGCATTGCGCATTTCGTCTTTTGCCCGCGCCCCTTTGAAGTGGGTAATGCACAAATCTGGCATGTTGGTGACCAGCTCATTTAACTCGAGCGAGGACTTTACGGTACGATTGTATAACCCAACATCAAATTCCCTTGCCTTGAAGCGCCCTGAGTCCAGCTCCGTTTTTAGGGTTATTTGGTCGCCGTACCATTCTTGATATCTTTTGGGTAACTTGCGCAGTTGTATAAGTTGGCGCAAGAATAGTATCTCTGTACGGGCATATATAAAAGAGTAGATGTAGGGCATCTTCTCTTCAAATGTTTTCCCTTCCAGTTCTGGATACTCCTGTGGGAATAGCCAATTAATCAGCCCTGAATCATCGATATCTCTATGCGTGACGCCGATTTCATTTTCGGCGAGCGACGGCAGGTCGAATGGTCTGACAATTAACATGTCGGCATCGAGATATAGCGTAGGAATCCTTTCTGTAAGGCTCGCATACGCTTCAAGTCTGGCGACCATAATTCGCGGCGATAGCTTTAGGTTTTTACATCGTGTTACGCCCGCAATGCGCGGTGTGTCCTTGTCAGATAGTTGTACGATTTCCATCGCACCATCGAAAGCAAGGCGGATGGATTGCACCAGCATTGCGGGAATATCAGTATTACTCCCGACCCAGAAAAAAGCGATTCTTTGGAAATTCCGCATAAAAACTTTCAGAGCCCTTCAATGAAGGAGGATTAAGGCTGTCCCACCTTGATGTCATAAAGCAATAGGGCGCGTTCAATCCCTTCGTCTTTTATCGGCTCTACCCCGTGAAATGATCGCGGGGTTTTCATAAAGGCGAACAGAGTGTTGGGTACGTATGGCATCGTTACCAGCCTGTTAAAGCCAGGGAGTTTCCAGTGTTTATCGCCCGCACAGGTAAATGTCGGGTCGGCAGGAAGGTAAATTGACGTCCCAAGATGGGGGGTGGAATCATCCGCGGGCAAATAAAATATAAATGACAAAACTTTGCTCGGTGAATCAGTGTGTGGTCCGAGCGCGTAGGTAGTCCGGTCCTGAATAACCATCGCCTCTTGGTCAAATTGCATGGAAGCAAGGTTCTCGAATCGGCTTGAGAGGTAGGGCGAGAATTTATGTAGTGCTATTCGCGAGAACGGGCCGCCCAAGAGCCAGCGAGAAAAATTGTCCCAGAATTCTCGGCAGTTATCCTTCAAACCCGATACCGAATCTGGCGTAAGTAGCAAGACCCGGCGTGCATCATATTGACCCTTTATGCGACCCAATTCGCTTAGCGATTTATAAGCTTCGGTGGGGGGGAGATGCTGCCGGATTTGCTGATAAAACTCGGCCGGAAACACGTTTTCAACCCTGATGTGGGGGTATGGAAATGTCCGGACAGTTGAGTTGGCGACCTTGTAAAGCACTTGCATTTCAGCGTTTACAAACAGCTCGTCAGTTGCCGGAAACTGGGTGCCGGATTCAAGGTTCATTTATGTAGTCCTATTAAAATAGGTTTTTGAGTTTAAATAAAATCTTTGCCGAGCATTTGTTATCTTAACCCCTCGCAAAATCCGCATTTAAGCACTTGGCGCCGGGTTTTTCAGCGTCTCTGTGAACGCACTTTTTTCAATCACCCACAGTCTTAAACACTTTGTTATTGCTGGGTAGGCTGAATATGTTGGTGAGGAAGGCCCTTGAAGGATCGAGGGGATTTCTCAAACGGGTTTCAAACAGCGCGTCTTGTGAACCAAGCGCCGTTGTATAGGCTTGGTCGCTGGGTGATGCGTGACGGGGTGGTAGCCCCATAGACCCAAACCCCCGATATAACAGGTGGATCAAACCATCGCTTAAAGCCAACGGGTCAATGGTAATGCGGAAATTCCGGGCGGTATCCTCGATGGCCTCCCTGAAGGCCGCAAGGCGTGGATAAAAGTGCTCTGATAATATCAGGTGCGGGAAATGATCTTGTGACCGCTCGCGCTTCAGGCTGGAAGACCACTTGCCGAAGTGTTGTTCTCGCGCGTAATGCAATTCATCGATGACCTTAATGCGTCCTTTGATAGCCGCCACACAGCTTTCAAGGTATTGCCAGAACTGAACATCCGGGCAACGGCTGCAGCTAAACGAGAGGGTGTCTATAAACTCTTCTTTTTTACGCAGCGCATACAAAACAGAAGAGTATCTCTCAAGCTGCCTGGATAGGCGCCGCGCCGGATCGCCATCATCTACACTTGTTTTTGGCAGACTCGAATATTCTTTTAACTCAAGATCAACATGCAAATTAAGGCCCATAGCTGCAACGCACGCAGGCTCGCTTTCGAATTCTGAAACCAGCCGGTCAAGGCAAGGCGTTACCAGGAAATCATCATCAGCGTGCAGGTGCACATAGTCTGTTTTGGCTTGCGCAGCGCAATTGACCAATCGAGCAAGGAAATGGATTTCAGGACTATGCTCTAGTAAAACAATATTTTGTTTTTTATGTGGCTCAACCGTAGTAGCAATGACATGCTTGAAGTCAGCCGGGCTATGGTCACTAACGATTATTTTTCCATTAAAACCTTGGGATTGAATATGTTGAAGGGCGCGAGCCAAGAGGTGGGCCCTAAAATGAACTGTCGGGATAATTAAGGTAACTTGTGATGAGTTGCTCATGGATGGTTTCCGTAATCAGCCGGTACAGTGTGCCGACGACTCAACATATAAAAAATACAACATGCGCTCGGTTTTATGAGGCGAGTTAGCATCGTTGATTCTATCAGGCGGAGATCCCATGGCGTTGTGGGGCGAGCAGCGCTTAAAATGATAGCGTTTGCCAGTTGAAGGCAGTAGCCAATTTTAATAGGGAGTCCCTCTGTGTTGATTACTGAGGAATACCGCAAGATGCAGCAAGCCCTGCACGAAAATCCGAGTTATGGCATGGCTTCTTTAAAATTTTCGCCCCTCGTTGCGCACGTTATAGAGGCTACCGGGGCTCAGGAATTGCTCGACTATGGGGCGGGAAAGGGGCGTCTCGGATTGACGTTGAAGACCCAGGTAAAGGGGCCTTTAGAAATACGGCACTATGACCCGGCGATTCCAGAATGGGCCGCGCCGGCGCCCCCTTGCGAACTGGTGGCTTGCATTGATGTTTTAGAGCACATTGAGCCCGGCTTGCTGGACAACGTGCTGGATGATCTAAAGCGTGTCACGTTAGGTGTTGGCGTATTTACTGTACACACCGCAGCGGCGATCAAAGTGTTACCAGACGGGCGGAATGCTCATTTGATTCAGGAGAGCCCCGAGTGGTGGATGCCTAAATTTCGCGAGCGCTTTGATGTGGTTCGTTCTGAGAGCATGCCAAATGGTTTTTGGGTCATCGTTCAATCAAAACGCGAAAACGTGGATGCGCCAAAAGCATAGCGAGCTTTTTTCACCTGGCGTGGAATCTTTGCGGTGTTTGATCAAGGCCGGGCAGGCGAAGGTAGCGAACTGAGGTCATTGGCTAGACTTTGTAACGCTGCGCTCCACTCCCCATGCGTACTTTGGCGGTATACCTGGAACCCTGGAAACCAGGGGGACTCATCGCCGTTTGTCATCCAGCGCCACTCGGCCGGACACGGTAGCAGCACGCGAGCCGTTCTGCCGAGCGCGGCGCACAAATGTATGTTGGTGTTGCTGACGCCAATATAGTCGTCGAGCAAGGAAAGTAGCGCCAGCATGTCTTCGAGTGACCCGTTCGCCTCGCTGAGGTCATGCAGCGGTCTTTGCAGTAATTCGCTGAACTGATCGATTTCTCCGGCGCCCGGTTTACGCTGCAGGGCGATCAAGGTGCCTTTGACATCGCTCAGGGCGCCGGCCAGTTGTGCCAGGGGTAATTCCTTGTGCAGCATCCATGACATGGCGCCGTGTTGTTCTTCGGGCGGGGTGCCGCCGCGCCAGGTGATGCCGATATAGGGCGGCGGCCCGAGCTTCGATAACTGTTCGCGCATCGCGCGGAGATGTTCTGCAAGCGGCATGATGGGCAGGCTTGCCGGACAGAGACTTTCTGCTTCAGCGGCCATGCCGCGAGAAAGATAACAGGGTAGATCGCCGAGCATGAAGTAAAAATCAGCGTCTGGTAAGGCATCGGTTGACGGTACACAATGATCGAGTGCCGTGATCCGTCGTACGATGCTTTCGAGTTTGGGGTCGGGCTTGTAGGAGACCGTGACGCCTTGCGCTTTGAGCGCGGGCAACCAGCGCAGCAGAAACAACTGGTCGCCGAGGCCTTGCTCGTTCAGCAGGCAAATGTGCTTGCCGGCGAGTGAGTTGGGCAGGCTGGATGCAATTGGCACGCCGGGGTGTTGTTTTGGAAAGGCTAGGCGACCGGTGCGGTGGTAATAACCTTCCCACCCTTGCTCAAAGCGTCCTTCGGCGAGATGAATATTGCCCAACGAAACGCGGGCATCCCATAAATCGGGGCCCATTTGAATCGCTTCTGCCAGCAATTCAAGCCCTTCCTTGGCTTCACCTGTTTCATACAACGCAATGCCCAGCGCAGAGCGGATCCTGGCGTTCTGTGGCGCCAGTGCAGCAGCTTTGCGGTGCATTTCCAGTGCGCTCACCAGCCTGCCTTGATGTCCAATGGCGGCGGCAAGTATCGTGTAAGCATCTGAAAGGTCGGGTATTAGGGCGATTGCCCGTCTGCATTGATTTTCTGCTTCGGCGAAACGGCCGAGATCGATCAATAAGGATGCAAGGTTGCACAGTAGTTTAGTGTCGTCTGGGCGTCGCCGTAACGCTTCCCGGTAAACCACTTCGGCTTCCGCTGACTTTCCTATCGCAAGCAATATTGCGCCCAGATTATTTCGGGCGTCACTGAGCGCCGGGTCTACTTCAATCGCGCGTTGATAGAACTCAACCGCCTCAAGGTTGCGCCCTTGGTCAGCGATGGAATTGCCCAAATTGAACCAGGCCAGCGCGAATTGGGGAAAGCGTTGCGTTAACCTGCGCAACGCCTGTTCTGCTTGGGCGAGTTTGCCGCGCAGGGCCAGACAGTTGGCGAAGCCAAGGTGGAATTGTGCTTGATTAGAGTCCAAATCAATGGCGCGGCGGAACGCAGCCTCTGCCCCTTCCCAATCGCCGATTTGCATCAAGGCGGTCGCCAGGTTACCCCTGAACATGACGTTTTTGGGTTGTAGTTTGGTGGCTTTGCGCAGGTATCCAACAGCCGCTTCTGCCTCCCCGGTTTGCAGTGCAATTAGACCGCGCAGGTAGAGTGCGTCCGGATGTTGTGGGTATGATATAAGTACATGATCGTAAATGTTTTTTGCTTCTCGTAAGCGACCTGCCTTGTGATGTTGTAGGGCTTGAGGGATAAGGTTTTTATCCATAATTTATCCGGGTAATTTGCATTTATTCCGCCAATATTCGGCCAATTTCCAGCTACTCAGCGCACTACGATTTGGTGTTGTGGGGTTTTTCAGTGTGGTGTGCAGGGCAGATTGTATGGTTTTCGCCCAAGTAGGCGCTTGAGTAAAAATCCCCGTTGTTGCGCGAATACAACAGGCAGGGCTGGGATTTAGCCCGGACAGCAGCTAAATGTTGCCCCCCGCGGGCAGCCTCCGGCATCATTCTAAGTAGCACCACTTACGTGGCGCCACTTCAGTTGGCTGTAGCAATCACGTGATGCGATAGCCGATAACGGTGACAAACCAAAAAGGAGATTTTGCATGAACAAGAAACTCATCGCGTTGGCAGTTGGTAGCGCCATCGGCGCGTTTGGCGCGAGCGCTTCGTTCGCCCAGTCGAACGTGACCCTGTCGGGTTCGTTGAACTTCAATTACGGCCAGTTTGACAACGGCGGCGCCGGTTTCGGTAAAGGCACCAACAACAGCGTCAGCGTTGCGAAAGCCAAATACGACGGCCTGAGCAATCAGGAAAGCCAGTGGGCGATTGCCGGCGAAGAAAAACTCGCCGGTGGTATGA
>Ga0114974_10002554_pt1 | contig 14007 bp, 21 predicted proteins | sample S_130206_EF_Meta_FD_87318 | JGI IMG/M metagenome (GOLD analysis project Ga0114974, IMG submission 87318) | Freshwater microbial communities from Lake Simoncouche, Canada to study carbon cycling - S_130206_EF_MetaG | ecosystem: Environmental > Aquatic > Freshwater > Lake | place: Lake...
AGTAGGGTATAGAATGGTTTTAGGATTACCCCTATAGGTTTAGGGATTGCAAATTTTCTACCTATGTACCAAATGTAAAACCATAACATACCTTACCTAAGTAAGGTATGTTGGAAGGTTAGTCTTTATTCTTAGAGAATCCTAGAACTCTTTGAATTTTTTATAGACCCCCCAGGGGGGGTCAAAAATAAAATAAAATAAATCCTAAATTTCTATTTCACTTTCCATTTCTAGATTCTCCTCAATTACTGGAACCATACTTCTGACCATCAGATTCTGAGCTTCTGTCAATCTTATGTCGTAGGCTAACATTGGCTGCACTACAACCTTCTTGGTTCTCCCCTTCAATGGATGAGCCAGACCATTCTTCTTGTCGAGGTATAGTGTTGGTTCTCCTTGTCTGTAAAATGCTATGACCCATTGGCCATCCTTGCATACTGCCTCGTAATCCTCCAACTTTCTGATCATTGGAAACTTGGAGGGTGGTACAAGAGTGTGGAATACTATGGACCATCTGCGTCCCTGAAACTCTTTGGTGTAATGCTCAACCTGGCTGCCATCGAAGAGCATTGGTCTATGTCTGATGTTGTATTCTTTGTCTGGTCCTTCCTTTAAGACTAACTCCCCACCAGTATAAGAGCCGAAGGCAACTATATAGGAATTCCCTCTGTTGTGCTTGTCAAAGTGTGCCTCACACATATAAGAGTCATTGACCTGCACAGAAGTGAAAGTAAACCCTGGAGGCATATTGACCAGAGCAAACTTCATAAGGAGATAATGGAGCTTAGGATCCATCCAAGAGCATCTGGAGAGATCTGGTGCCAAGGAGCGCTTTCTGACCATCCCATAGCATTGGCTTCTCCCAATGCCCACTCCCTTTCTGTACTTGTTGATCGGTATGTTGTGTTTGCTCAAGTGATCCACCAAGGGTTGGAAGGCTGAAGCATCTAGTTCTGGTAACTCCGTAGGCATATACTACTGTCCTGGATTATATCTCCAATTTAAAAGTATGTCTGGTTCGCCCTTCTTATCTCTAAACCCACAGAGCCCTGGATATCTTTCCAGAAGAAATTGGACCGCTTGTCGCTTTCGCTCAAGGGACCCCCCTTGCCCTCCAGATGTCCCGAGATATTTTGTTTTAACTCCTGCACCCCTGTATCTGTAGACGCAGCGGTATCGAATGAAGTACAACATTGTTCTCTCGTAGTCGTCTGTCTCACATAGGCCTTCCAGAAGTATCTCTTTGTGATTACGACAAACAAAGAAACACCCAATAATGAAAGACAAATGCTCTGTGGTATCATCCTTGAAGCATCTAGCGTCATCTTTGGGTAAGATTCCCCATAGTCCGCTACGTCTGGTCCCAAGCATCTGGTGTGCATCTCTAATTAACTCAAGAAAAGGTTTTCCTTTGATCCCATCTATGTCGTCATCCATACCAATATAGATTTCATCTTCCTGGAGCCAATCTGTGATGAAGCGACGCTGTGCCTTCAGACCAAGGACACCAACCACTAAGTTGTATCCTGGGCAGGTGACCTCGTAGGCTTGGCGCTCGTCTTCAGATGCGACAAAAATGTAAATGAGATCCTTGGGGTAATGAACATCATTCAAGAACCGAAGAGTCTTTTGGTTATTTGCTCTGCCGTAGGAGGGTATACAGATTTTGCAGTTAGTCCATTCCATCTGTAGAAGCAACAGAAATTCTGGGCATATAATTTATGGTGAAACAATTGTGCCCTGCATCATTATGGTGCGTCCAGAAGATGGAGATGAGATCCCAGGGCTGCTTTTTAGCATACTCTACGGCCTCATCAAGGGCCCCCCCTTGGTCTGCTGTGGGTGTGGTAAAATAATGCTCGAGATTTGGGGCCGTGCTGGGTGCACTGGCAACCTTGGCAAAGCAGCTCTGGCAATAGATCATTAGTCTGCCAAGAAGCTCCATCTTTTGTACTCCTTCTGTAGTCTTACACTTCTGGCACTTATCTTCGGCTGTCATTATACTCTGATCCTAGAGATTAAATCTATTTTTAAATCGCCGGAGATTCTCCATCATACTGGTTGATTCACCCCAAAGAAGATATCTCGATAAGTATCCTGCTCTAGTAGGATCCCCTGTGGTCATATCTTTCTGGTGTCTTTTGATGTATCTGGTTCTCTGGGTTTTATCGTGGGTCTTGGTGTAATCGTCCATTCCTTGGGCTCCAAACTTGGTGCGCTTCTTTCGACCATCAGTGTCAAAGGTGGCCACGTACTTGTGGACTCCGTCGTGCGCTGGATGCACGGACTCGAGTTTCATCTACTTAATGGCTATATATAATATAGAGCAGATGCCACCAATAACAAACTTGTACAAGGATGAGAATGGTAAACCTATAAGAGGAAGATATGTCTATGCCAGACCGAATCAAAGATTCAGTGCTATGTGCAAGTATCCGGAAGGATACAGTAAGTCAAAGTTGTGCTATAGTCTGGAAGAAGCTGTAGAGTTTGTAGAAAGAGATTATGAAAAATATAAGTATGGTGAGTATATTGATAATGATGGCCGTCTGATTACTATGGTGCGACGACGCCCCGATCCCTAAACATATCTCTGGTATTCTTCCAGGCAACACGGACAAGATCAGAATACACGTCAAAGTCAATGTGAGAATTAATCATATTTGGTTCCCAGGAAGGACACTTGGCTCTTGTGGTCATTACCAGATACTTGATGAGTCGGATACCATTCTGATCAATCACAAACTCACTGTCACGTGTAAAGGCTGCGTGGAGCCAGATGGGTGAAGCGATGAGTTCGGAGTAGAGAGTATTCTGAATCCACTGCTCAGCCATTGTATATACTTCTGGTAGATTTTTTGTACGTTCAATTTTTGACGTAAAGTTGGGTAAAAATTGAATGCCGTGAGCGCCTTATGCTCAGTACATCAAAATGACTCCTAAGAAGACTGTGGTGCCTGTAGTTGCAATTGATCTTACAAAGACTGTGGTGCCTGTGTTTGCAATTGATCTTACAAAGCCTGAGTGAGTCAGGTACCACCCTTGGGGTTAGGGAAAGAACTCGGCACCTTTCCAGATACGGCCTCCTACTATGGCTTGAAGAGTAACATAAGTTACACCAAACTCTTCTACCATTTTTTTTAGTCCACCGTAAGGAATACCAGCCTTTTGTCTGCGTCTAATTTCTAATACCTTTTCTTTGGTAAGTATTGCCTTAATGTTAGCCTCACCTGCACCAGATCCAGCAACAAATGAACCAGAATGTGGTACCCTTTCTTCTTTGACACATTCTATCTCATTCTTGACACATTGAGAACAAGGGAAGCCTTCGCATTTATGGTGTCTATTTTCCCTACAGGCATTACAGGCTACTGTTGCTCTGATGGGAACTTTTGGTGCTTTAATTTTGCGAATTCTGGCTACTGCATCTTCTTTGTTTTTCTTTGCTGTCTCTAATGATAAATGCTCTGGATTAGCACATTCTTTATTATCACAAGCGTGTGCTATTTCCCATTTTCTATCGTAAAAGTTGCCCTCTGTGGGACATCCATTATTAAGCCACCAAGAGAGCCTATGGAGATTCCACGTTTTTCCAGTAATTACAATCTGACCATATCCATTAGAAGAAGGTACCGTAGTGTGCCCCCAACATCCAGATAATCCGTGATTACTACGAGGAGAACCAAACTTATTAATCTTAGACATCAAGCGTTTCATCATTTTTTGTTCTTCGGTTAAGTTTGTCATCGCAAGTTTTTCTTCAAACTTTGATACCAAGACTTTCTGCTCATCGGTTAATGCGACCATTATACTATATAGTCACATTAAACGTTTAAACGGAATCAATTTTTGGAGTTCATTTGGAGTTCAAAAAATCCAAACTCATTAAAAAATGTACTCAGCACTGCCGCGAGAACAGAGGAGCGAGGCGTTGTAGAGATACATAGCGTGAAGCACATACGTCGTGCCTGTGGCAGGAAGCTGGAACTCTAGCTGGACCACCGCATTTAGGATTGGCTTTCCGTGGATCAATTTCATCTCCTTGTCGTAAGGGACGCAGACCTGGGCGAAGGGGCAGTCGACCCAAGGCGTGGCCGCCGTGCCTGTCGCAACTGAGCCAGAGACCTGGTAGTTGTAGGCAGGTAGCGTCTGCGTCTTCTCGTCGCACGTGAGATTCCAGAGGGCCGCTGAGCCAACATCGAAGCGTGAGAAGATCTCGCCGTTGTACGTGAGTTGCACTGCGTTGATGGGTAGGAAGCGTAGGGGGTCGAAGTTGCCGCTGCCTGGCGTTGACGTGGACGTGGCAGTGAGCCAGAGGACGATGCTCTTGACCTCTCCAGCGCGGAATCCTGTAAGATTGACGTTGACCTTTTCCGTAAGAGCGGCCACGGCAGGGATCTGTATCGTTGTCTCTTGCTGTGCGAAGTACATAAGAGGGAGCGTATAGGCGTGGGAGTTCATATCGACGCGACGAGCGAGGAGGTCAGATGAGTCCGTGATCATCTCCTGCTTGACCTGGAGCTGCGCTGACGCAAGAGCCGCTGAACCAGCCGTTAAGTTAAGATTGGCCGTGGCGCTCTGGTTGACGAGGATCTGGTTGAATGCATATAATTCGATTGTTATGACGATTGGCTGCACCAAGAGGTCGCTGGGGAAGGGGAGGGGCTTACCGGCCGCACGGACAGAGTTGTGGGGCAACTTGATGTAGACATAGGCAGAGGCGTTGGCACACGCTGAGCCGACAAGAGTGTTACCACCAAGCGTGGAGATATCGACGGCCTTCTGCGTGTTCTCCGCATCAATTAGGTTCTGGAGATACATCTGGGCGCCTGAGAAGAAGTACTGGGCGGAAGATCCATATCTAACTGAGAGACGGTTGATGAGGGAATAACCCCAGCCCTGGTTAAGAGCAAGAGTCGTGTAGTTGGCACCAGAGACCGCAGGGGTGACAAACTGGGCGATGACGTCTGAGACACCACCCTGAGGACTGATGACGAACTGAGAAGATCCGGCACCAAGATTCGTGAACTGTTGGACGAATCTTGTGTTTACAACGGCTGGGTACGCCTGTTTCTCAAGATTGGATTCGCCGTAATAATATGTATCTACCATTTCCGTGTAGATCCCCTATAGTTTCCTATAGGGACAGACCATCTCTTCCAGTATCATTTAGGAGTGCTAATCCTATCAACTGCTATCCTATATGGCCGTTCAGGTTCCTCTTTGCCAAGCATTACGGCTTTAGAGGCTTCCATGCACATTACCCAATCCTATTCGTTGTTACCGTTGGGAAGCGACATTACCGCTGTTCCTCTTATCTGTTTCCAAATGAGAGTGGTAGAATAGGCTCTAAGGGACTTCGCGCTGTGGTGTTAATTCACCAAGGGATATGAGCCAGTGTTTATTGACACTGACATAGGCAAAATCTACCTGGGCGGATGGACGCTTGGACTGACTCCGTCAAGTCTGAGTTCATTATACTTGTCGCCAATAAATTAATTTTAAATTAAAATATATAGTTATAATAGAATGTCATCTAAGAAGTCTTCCAAGCATTTAGATTCTGACCGTAAGGAGACCAAGGCGGCCGGTGAGAGCAAAAAGACTGGACTAATGGATGGAATCGTTGGCGGTCTCTCGCGCCGTGTCAACCCCCCTACGGTTGATGGTATCGTCCGTGGCGTAGGCCGTGATATGAATCCTGGTCTTGGTGGCCAGATGAGCCGCGTGGACCCTGGTGCAACTAAGCAGGAGAAGGGATCATTTGGTTCCGGTGCGTTTGCCCAGGGTAAGTAAATTAAGAGCCGAAATGAACTTCAAGTCGTTCGCCGTGAAAAGTAAAGAACTCTGTAAATCTATGATTACAAACTTTACCCTTGCAGAGTCTATCGGCAGCCTTCCAGAGATCAAGCCAAGTGTCACCCATAATCTTTGCTCTTTTGGCTGGGTCTCCGCAGCAATACGTATTACTACCAATCATCCACTTGGCACCTTGGAAACTGTGTTTAGCAGAGAAATCTGTGTCACCTGATATACCAGTATTAACATCCCAGTGAGAATATTTGATACCATTGGTCTTAGCAATTTTCTCTTGTAGATTGTATCCCTTACAGACTGTGCAGGTCGTTTGGTCTTCAGAATATCCCTGCCAGGCCATACAGTCGGCACAAGTATCACATACAGCATCACGACCACACTTTTCCATTTTATGTTTTGATACACAGAGGCAATTCATTTTATATTAATAATAAAAAGTAGGTAGCCGAGGCTTTCAATTTTTGGTGCAGCCTTAGTCCATAGCAATCACTGGAGGCACAGGGTCTTCCTCAAGATTAAGAGTATGGAAACATATCTTAAATGTATTATACTTTACACGATATACATTACAAGAGTAGTGTCCTGGTCTGCTCAAGTCAAGTGTTGTGCCAACCTTCTGCTTACAGTTGTTTCGGCAGTAGCGCATCAAAGTGTGGAAATGCTCTGCGAGTGATCCAAGACTATCATCACAGAATACCTGTGAGTGTTCGTTTGACTTTAGCACAACGAGAACATCGCACGTCTGAACATTAGCGGCAGTCAGAGGACAGTAAGGGCAATCGCAAATCTCAGGGTCATTCATCTTGTTGGTGCCTACCTAAAGTTGCCCCAGCGCTTTCAATTTTTGGTGCGTAAAAAAAAATCCAATTCATATCTCTCCGGACACCAGAGAAATATGAAGTGGCTGCCTCTTGACGACCAGTATGCAGTATCCGAAGATGGCGACGTAATGAACACTCGTCTTGGAAGGATTTTGAAACCTCTTGATGACCGTAGAGGTTACTTGAGAATAGATTTATATGGAAAGCACAAAAAAATCCACAGATTAGTGGCTGACAGATTTCTTCCGGCACCGACTGCCGAAGATTTGGTGGTTGACCACATCGACAGAAATAGATTAAATAATTCTGCATCTAATCTGCGCTGGGTTACGTCTAAGGAGAATAGACTTAATTCTGGTATATGCCAAAAGTGTTATATAGCATCTTTGGTGGCTTGATCGTCTGTGCCATACACTATAAGATTACTTCATCTTCGCCTTAGACAACTCTTCAATACGCGACTCTAAGAATTTTTTTACTACTTTATTCTTTGGACGTTTTTCTATAATACCGGCAATAGCTATTTCTATATCGGCGGTACCCTTGGCTGGCATCAAAGACTCAGACTTCTTGACTGCCGGAGAAGTCATATCTTGCTTGGTAATATGTTTTCTGTGCTGAATGAACTCGTGGAGGAATGCAGGGATCTCGTTAGGCATCTAATTATAGATATATAAAATATTGTCTAATATAGTTATAGATGTCGTACTCATCATCCAGTAGTTCCTCAGAGGACGATGAGCCGAAAGATAAAATGGTCAAGAAAGACGAGCACCAGAGTGGTGACTATATGAGACAGGCAGTAATTCAGAATGTAGCTGGAATTAATTTACCTGTTCTGAACATTGGCTCAATTGAATTACCAGATGATAAATTCGGCTGTTCTTTTGTGCTCTGTGGTTCAACACGCTCCGGTAAGACAACTATTCTCAATTATTTATATAAGACTTATTTTATGAATTATATTTCAATTCTTATGTCTAACTCCTTGAACTCAGATGCTTACGATATGCTTAAGAAGACGTGTCTGAAATCTGATTTCTATCATCCAGAATTACTCAAGGATGCCTATAAGATTAATCACGCCACAAAAAACCACTATCAATTCTTTATGATTATTGACGATATCCCTGATAAAAGAGAAGACCCAGAGTTAAAGCGTCTGATGGCAATTTATCGTAATTCCAGAATTTCATCTATCGTCTGCGTACAAGGGGCTACGATGATTAACAAGACTGCAAGAGGTAATATTAATTATGTCTTTCTTGGTCGGATGAACTCATCATCTGAAATTGAACGGAATTTGAAAGACTATTTACAAGGTCATCTTCCGACTACTCTCAAAATGACTGAGAAGATAGTTTGGTACAAGAAGGCCACAGAAAATTATCAATGGATAGTCTTAGACCAAATTAACGGCACAATGTTCTTGACTAAACTACAGCCCAATCAACTCTATGGTACTTGAAAATTTGAATTGTAACTTACGGCTCATCATAGTATGGAGATATGGAAAGATATTGAAGGGTGGCCAGGATATTCTGTAAGTAATGAAGGCTATGTTCTTGGTATAGAAGGAGCAATATTATCACCGCAATTATGTGGGGTTACTGGAAAAAAATATTACTATGTCAGACTTTCAAATAGGGGAGTATGTAAGTCTAAATCCATTCATCGTATGGTAGCATTAGCGTTTGTTTCTAATCCGGAGAATAATCCTATAGTAGACCATATTAATGGAGATAAATTAGACAATCGTGCTATAAATCTTAGATGGGTTACTTATTCTGATAATGCCCTAAATCCAAATACTCAGAGAGACCCTGGTGCAGTTGGTCATAAACATATAAATATGAACAGAAAATTATTTAGAGTTCTTATAACGCGCAATTACAAGACAGTCTTTAGACAAACCTTTAAAACATTAGCCGAGGCAATTACGGCCAGAGATAAATTTATATCATTACTGTAGATGTCCGTGCTCCAGACTGGAGTGTATGCTAACTCTGATACGCCATTATGGCTCTCAGCCATTACACCAATTCCAGGACCAAATAATCTACAAGTCTCTACTCTTACAGTCAATCCATCTGGAGGCGTAATTTTGACCAACAACAATCTGCTCTATCCTAATAGTGCAGGAGCACCAATATCATTCAATCGTGTCTCAGGAGATCCCTTACCACCCTCACAGATACAAATGTTGGCAGCGAGGACTCTGGGAGCATCCTTTAACGATAGTTATATTTCTGTAACGACTAATGGAGGAACAGTCTATGATGATATATGTCTGAAAGGAATACAGATTTTTGGAAATCAACTGACAAATCCAAATGCCAACTCAGGCGCAGGAGGATATCTTACGAAAGGACGAGACCAATTTAGTGTAAAACTATTCACTGGATATTTCTATGTTGATAGAGTGAGTACATTCATATTGTCATCAGAGTTAGGATATTTCAAGGATGAACTAAATGCGAACAAAGCAGTCTTCTCTACTCTTACAGTATCGACAGGCACTGCTCTTGGAAACAACCCAGTATTTAGTACAGTTACAGCACAGTATGGAAACTTCTCTCAAAACGTTACGGCTGTTGGACTTATCGCCAACTCATACAGCGGATCATACGTCAATACTCAGAGTATTTTTGCTTCTACTATCACCAGTGAGATAGGCATTTTCTCTACTATCAATGTATCATCCTTTACTCTTCCTAACGCCTTTACCATCTCTTCACTCAATGCATCTACAGTCAATACTTCATTACTAACTACCTCTACACTGGCTGTATCATCCTTTACTCTTCCTAATGTATTGACCTTCAGTACCCTCAACACCTCTACAATGAACGCTGGTATAGGCACATTCTCTACCATCAATGCATCTACCATCAATTGTGGAGTCATCAGTTCTCTTGTAGGCAACTTCTCTAGTATCATTTCTCCTGGAGGCACCACTAACATACCTGTTGTCTCTAGTATCGTCACAGTAGCCAAAGAACTAATTACCTCTACTATGACCTTTACCACTACCCTATCACCCAAGTTAGATCTAGGACTAGGTGGTATTGTAGGAGGTCTTGTAGGTGGAGTGACTGCTAATGCTATGGGAGTAGGTCTAGGGGCTGCAGGACTGGCCACAGGAGCAACGGCTCTCATCTTGGCTCGGCAGTCTGGTGGCCTCAACCCTGGACAGTTCCAGACAGTCAATGGTACCACGCAGCTACAATTTAGTACTATCACAGTAGCAAACCCTGGTATTCCAATCTTTGGTAAGTTTCTTGGAACAGACTCAGCAGACCCATTACACACTCCTGGTAATCTAAGCACATCATCTAACTTCTTAGGGTATGGTAGTGCCTTTGCTGTCAGATCAGTCAGCGACCCTCTCAACTTGCCGAATGCTGATGGAGCAGCAGGTAAGGCCATCCAGTCTTTTGGAGAATGGCAGAAGGTTATGCCTGGCAGAATGGATATGGGTGTAAGTAGTATCTTCAATCAGTTCAATACTAATTACGTAGATTGGGGTAATACTTCTGGTTTCGTTAATCCGCCAGTCATTACTCTTGGAAATAGAGGTTATGACGCAGGTGCTGGAAATCAACCTCTTATACAAATTAAAGGGCAACTTGATATTGACAATGGCGGAATAACTGCTCTACAGTTTACTGGCAGAGACAGTTGTGTTGCTCCTATCGGGTTTTTCTCAAGTATCATTGCCTCAGACACAGGCACTCGTCTCAGCACTATCGGCATCTACCCTGGTATAATTACGAGCACCCTTGCTGTCTCTTCTCTTATGGTAAATGTGAATACTGTAAATAGACTATCAGTGACTAATGACTTGACAGTAGGGACTAACGTAACTCTTGGCAACCTCTTGACAGTTTCTGGTGCGGCATTTGTTGGGACTAACTTGACAGTGACCAACAACGCTAACATCACCAACAACGTCACTACGAGCAATATCAATCTACAGAAGATTAACGGAGTGGCCTATAATCCAGTAACGGCTGGAACACCTCCTGGTGCTCTAATGATGTGGCCTGGAGGCAGTGCACTGGCAGGACCGACGAATGTACCAGCAGGTTATCTATACTGTGACGGCTCAGAGTATTCTGGTGGAACTTACCCTAATCTGTATGCAGCCATCGGTAATACTTGGGGAGGTACTCCAGGAGTATCTTTCAGAGTACCTGACACGCGTGGCAGATCAGCCTTTGGCTCTCTAGTCGATATTACCTCTGGTAGTGCTTACGCATACCAAGCACAAGTCAATTTCACCTCTGTCACTGTATCAGGGACTGGTACTGCTGGAAGTACGAACAATGGTTGGTACATCACGGCTACAACGCAGCAAGTCTATGTAGGGATGACTTTCAATTTCGCAGGGACTGTTGGATTCAGAACAATCACTAAGATATTGGGCAGAAATGGCCAAGGTAACGGCTGGGTCACTCCTTTCACTATAGTCTGGAGTTCTCCAGCGGCTACTACATTTCCTCTCTTTACAGATAGTGTCGCCTTTGTCGGTGCTGAGAGTGATAGTACAGTAGGACCATTTATTGGAAGAACACCAGCGCAGCCTGGAGTTGGATTTAATGTACAGATGCAGTTGGGTAGCGCAGGTATCACACAGGCTATCGACCAGACATCTCCTCACTTACACACATATAATCTTGGCAACGGTAAATCCTACAATGTAGATGGTGCTCCAGACCTAATAGCGGCCAACAACGGAAGAGATACCTCTGAACCACAGGGTTTGTATCAATTCACTCCGCCAGGAGGAGTCGGCGGTTCTGGTACAAATACAATGAACAATCTTCCACCAAACTTCGCAATTTTCTATTACATCAAGACTTGAACTCGTCTGTTAATCTAAATGCATCTCTGGCAACTATGGCCTCTTCCATTGTCTTGAATGTCTTATCATAGATACGCTTACCTCTTACTTTAAATCTAACTTGATACCCATTCACATACTTAGATATATTAGTTGGATTTCCTCTATTCCTACAATTGATAGATTTATCTACCCATCTGAGATTACATGCTCGGTTATCTGTCTTGTCACGATTGATATGGTCTACCTCTAATCCAGGTAAATCTATCTTAAGACAGAACCTGTCAGCAACTATCTTATGAACCATTTTAGGTTTACTATGGATGCTTACACGTAATCTACCTTTTGTATCATATGCAGGACTAAGAATTCTTCCAGTCTTCCTATTCTTCACTTCGCCCTGATCAGATACAGCATACATCTCATCATAATTCAGCCACATTGACTATCAGTACGGCTCAATTATTTTCAACTTTACTAGTAGATGCCGATAACATTTGGAGAAGCCTATGCCAAAGTGTGCCCATATGGCGGCGAGGTAACCCCTGACTCGAAAGAGTATAGAGACATTATGGAATTAATGGCGCAGTCGGGTTACGTGCCATTACACGACAGAATGATAAAAGATTCTGAACCCAAACAGCCCAGAACAATCAAAGAGGCTATGCCTTTCTTGGAGAGGATTCCGGCGACAGAGCCATCTGGTAAAATCTCTAAGAGACGATGGTTGTCTGTGGAGGCAAACAGAAATGCTTTTATTAAACATCTTAATAAAAATAATAACCCTTAATAGAACCAATGGCACCATTATCTCCGGAAGCTAAGGCTGCACTACTCAAGAGACTCACAGAGGGCCGCGCTAAGACGAAGGCTGCTAGAGCAGAGGCGAAGGAGAAGGGTCTTCCAGACCCTAAGCCACGCAAGACGCGTAAGGATAAGAAGGACAAGAATGGCAGTGCTGAGCCTGTGGACAAGAAGGAAGCCATAGTGAACCCTCTTGCTGACAAACCAGCCAGAGAGGATAAGAGACCTATCGATGGTGCCAAGGCTGATGCCGTCAACGCTGTTGCTGCTGAGCCTGTTGATCCATCTGTTACTAAGACCAGTAAGATTGATGTGCCTAATCTTCCTGATGCCAAGGGGCGCAAGATGATTGTAGATGATGCAGAGGTACTTCCAGAGGCTAAGGGCCCCAAGGCTCTCTCTACGACAGGCAAGACCAAGAAGATTGATGACAACGTCTTGATCACTACACAGGAGACTGGCAACCAGGCTATCACTAATATGATGCCAGGGCAGAAGGAAAGCGTCAAGAAACTCTTGAAGAAGAACAAGACTGAGAATACGCCAGAGGCTCCTGCACCTGTACCTGTAGGTCCTGAGGTGACGACAAAGAGTGTGATAAAGCACGTGCCAGACGTTAAGGCAATAGAGGCCAGAGCGCCATTTTCTTTTAGCGCGGTTCGTAAAATGTTATACCAGTAGTAGATGGAAGATCCCCAGCCACACGGTACACAGGCTATCCCTGTAAAATCTGTGAAGTCATCTATGCGCCCTAAGGCAACTAAAATTCCAAAGAATCCTTTTCTTCAAGAGGGTATGGATGTTAAAGGATACGCAAAAGGGAGAAGTCCATTATCTTATGCTCAACGATCTGTTCTTCCAAGTAATCCAATGTCTCCATTGACCAGAGTGAAGCCATTGATCCCCAATATCTTAGATAAGGTAAAAATAGATGCTGTCAATATGGATGCAGCCAAGAAAAGAGCTTCTGGATATAAATGGGGAGTTGTTAGAGAAAAATAAAATCCATAGTAGATGGACAACCAAACAACTTCTGCAATTGCCCTCTGCGGATTAGTAGTATCTGGAATTACTACGGCAATAGGAATAATAAACCACAAAAGAATCCGATCTAACTGCTGCGGAAAATCTGTAGATATGAGTGTGGACATAGAATCTACGACACCCCCAGTAAAATCTGCTGCACAAACTTCCGCGTAAAATTGATAATCTTTTTAATCTCTGATATAGTATATGGCAGAGATTACATTGATGCACCAAGAGATCATTATGCTCAAGTTACGCATTACTGCTCTCGAGTCTCAAAGGAATGAACTTGAGAGTGACTTGGCTGTTGCTCTCGCTGAGAGAGATCAAGCAGATAAAGCCAATCAGGTTCTTACAGAGAAACTTAAGAATACCGAGAGGGTCTGTAGTACTCTTGAGGTAGAAATCTTAAGAGAGCGCAGAACCAGTAATGCTGCAATGCAGAAGATAGAGCAGCTTGAGAATCAGTTAATAGAAGCTTTTAGTGATAGTGATTAATCTGTAGTTTTAAAATCTTAAGATTATTACTTTTTTTTTTCGTCAACGTGAATGTGAAGAGCAGCTAATTGCTTCTTGGCCTTCTGAAGAGTCATTGGCTCATTAGAATGTTTACGACCAGTAGAATCTGTAACTACAAAATATCTTGCAGGTTTGGAACCAGAGACTAATTGAATGTGCCAGGGCATATACTTA
>Ga0114974_10002555_pt1 | contig 14006 bp, 9 predicted proteins | sample S_130206_EF_Meta_FD_87318 | JGI IMG/M metagenome (GOLD analysis project Ga0114974, IMG submission 87318) | Freshwater microbial communities from Lake Simoncouche, Canada to study carbon cycling - S_130206_EF_MetaG | ecosystem: Environmental > Aquatic > Freshwater > Lake | place: Lake...
CGCCATCCGCCGGATGCAGGAGCTGGAGACGGAGAACAACCGGCTCTTCATCGCCGCCTACGGCCTCGACGGCGAGTTGCAGCCCGAAGTGCCCGAGGCGCAAATCACCCTCGCCCGCGCCGAGGCCCGCCGCGACATGGCCGCCTTCCTCTCCTATGCCGTCGGCTGCATGATGGGCCGCTATTCCCCCGACCACCCCGGCCTCATCCTCGCCAACGCCGGCGACTCCCTGCGTGAGTTCCTGGAAAAAGTGGGGAAGCCACTGGCCGAACTCACCTTCGCCCCCGACGAGGACGGCATCATCCCCGTGCTCGATGGCGAGTGGTTCGAGGACGACATCGTGGCCCGCACCCGCGATTTCCTCCGCGCCACCTTCGGCGAAGCCACGCTGCGGGAGAACCTCCGCTTCCTCGAAGACTCCCTCGGCAAGGACCTGCGGAAGTATTTCCTGAACGACTTCTACAAAGACCACCTCCAGACCTACAAGAAGCGCCCCATCTACTGGCTGGTCCAGAGTCCGAAGAAAGGCTTCAGCGTCCTCCTCTACCTGCACCGCTACACCCGGGACACGATGAACCTCGTCCTGAACCGCTACCTCCGGGACTACCAGGTAAAGCTCCGCAACCGTCTCACCCAAGTGACGCAAGAGCAGGCCACGGCCACGACGGCCAAAGCCAAAACGGAGGCGCGCAAAGAGTCCGACAAACTCACCAAGATCCTGCACGAATGCGAAGAGTGGGAGCGCCAGACCCTACTCCCGCTGGCCCAGCAGCGCATCGAACTCGACCTCGATGACGGCGTAAAAACCAACTACCTCAAGCTCGGCGAAGCCCTCGCCCCCATCGTAGGCTTGGTGAAGGAAGAGGAATAAATTATGGCTGCAAAAAAGAAACCCACGCCGAGAGGCGGCACGAAGCCAGCGCCGCTCAAAAATCCACCTGCCGCCGGGGAGGGAGCGTTGTTTAATCGCGTCGTCGGGATACTGGAGCAGGCGCGGGCCAACGTCGTCCGGGCCGTGAACAGCCACATGGTGCTCGCCTACTGGCTGATCGGGCGGGAGATCGTGCAGGAAGTCCAGGGCGGCAAAGGGCGGGCGGCCTATGGGAGTGCGCTCCTCGAGGATTTGTCCCGACGGCTGATTCAAAAATACGGCTCGGGATTCTCGCACGCCAGCTTACGGACCTTTCGCCAGTTCTATGTCGTTTATGAAAAGCGCCATTACGGAATTTGCTACCCAGTGGGTAGCAAATTGGATTTGCCCGCCGCAGTGACCGAACCGGCAATTCGGCACCCAGCGGGTGCCAAATTCTCTCCGGGAGGTGGGGCTCCAGTAATTCAGCACCCATTGGGCGCTGAATTGCAGGAGCTGCCCAAAAGCTACCCAATGGGTAGCAAATCGATCATCGGTTTTTCTCCCCAATTAAACTGGTCCCACTACCGCGCCCTGATGCGGGTGGAGAACGTGGAGGCGCGTGAGTTTTACGAGCAGGAAGCCATCGCCGGTGGCTGGGACAAACGCACGCTGGAGCGGCAGATTCACTCCTTCTATTATCAGCGCCTGTTGAAGAGCCAGCACCCGAAAACGATGCTGACCGAGGGCCGGCAAACCCTGACCAGCCCGGACCCCGCCATCGCCACGCTGAAGAATCCCTACGTGCTGGAGTTTCTCGGACTGCCGGAAGTGGCGGCGCTGCGGGAGTCGGATTTGGAAAAAGCGATCCTCTCATATTTGCAGGCGTTTTTATTGGAGCTGGGCAAAGGATTCGCCTTGGTCGCCCGGCAAAAGCGGCTGCGGATCGGAGAGGATGATCGGTTTGTGGACCTCGTTTTCTACCACTGCCGGTTGAAGTTCTACCTGCTGATCGATTTGAAAATCGGCGAGCTGACGCACGGGGATGTCGGGCAGATGGACGGGTATGTGCGGATGTTTGACGACCTCGAAACCGGGGCGGGGGACAACCCCACGATCGGCCTGATCCTCTGCGCCGAGAAAAATGAGGTGGTGGCGAAATACTCCGTGCTCAAAGACCGCAAACAAATCTTCGCGTCAAAATATATGCTCGATCTGCCCACGGAGGAAGAGCTTCAGCGGGAGATCGAGCGGGAGCGCCGGCTGCTCGAAGACCGGGCGGCCGACGGCCCGGCACGCCCACGGAGGGCACACCCATGAAACGTATCCACGACAGTCTCCAACGGATCTTCCAGCGCCACCGGCTGGTGTTTTGGTATGATGCCACCGGCGAATGGGCCGAGACCTTCACGGCCTACCCCGACGCGGACGTGGCCAAGCTCACCGTGGCCGGCAACGAGTTCGGCACCAAGGTCCGGATCGTGCGCGATCCGAACCCGGAGGCCCGGTTCCTGATTCACGTGCCCACGGCCCGGCCACCGGACGCGGACAACTGGCTGCTGGACCTGCTGCTCCAAGGTTATGAATACAAGGCCGACAAGGCATCGCTGGCGCTGCAGGATGTCGGCTTGCCCCACGAGTTTTTCCAGTTGGCGGAGGATCATGCTCCGTATTTCACGAGCGGGAAGCGGGTGCAGGCGTTGAAAGAGCTGATCGGTAAGGATGACCAGACTCGGGATGTCCGCCTTAAGATGATGGCGGTGCTGGCGGGCACGGCGGTGGAGATTGATGCGCTGCTGCTGCATTTTCTGCAGGCCAACCCGGAAGACGCGTTGATCGAAATCGATCCGGTGAACGAGTGCCTCCAAGGCGCTGCGCTCGTGGCGCCTTTTTGGAAAGAGGTCGAGCGCCTCTTCGGTTATACCGCCACCTCGCCTTCGCTGCGCGATTTCGCGGTGTCACTTTTTCGTGGGGCCAATCCCCTTGATGCCCAAGTCGCCTTGCACCCCCACGCCAAGGTTTTCCTGCAACGCTGGAAGGACAGCCAAGCCCATGCGGTGTCGTTCAGAGAATGGTCGCGGCACATGGAAAAGGAGCTGCAAATCGCCACCGCTTTGGATGCTGGGGAGGAGCGCAAAGCGCTCGGTGCTTGGGATACCTTTGAGATCTTCGATAAGTTCACTCTGCATCAACTCTGCACGGCTTTTGCCAAGGGCGCACCGGCCCCGGATCTCCGCGCCGTCGTGCAAACTCGGCGCGCATCCTTTTGGCAACCGCAGCACGCGCACGGCTACGCCGCGCTAGAGCAGGCGGTGGAGCTACGGGAATTGTTGGCGTCGGCCGAATTGACGGTGGATTCGGTAGCCGGCGGGGTTAGCCGCTACGTGGCGAGCTGGTGGCGGATCGACTTGGCCTACCGCCGCTGCACGTGGAACCTGCGCCGCTATGGCCAGGTGCAGTTGATGGAGCAAATCACGCAATGGGTGGAGAAATCCTACGTGAATAATTTTCTCCTGCCGTTGGCCGACCGCTGGAGTGATCAAGTGCGCGGGCTGGAGACCTGGGAGTGTCCGGGCGTTCCTGCGCAGCGAAAGTTTTTCGAGCACTACGTGCAGCCGTATCTCACCAAAGGGCAGAAGGTCTTCGTGATCATCTCCGATGCCCTGCGCTACGAGGCCGCTGCAGATTACGCCCAGCGGCTGCGCTCGGCCAATCGGTGGACCGCCGAAGTGGAGGCGCTGTTTGGCGTGCTGCCTTCCTACACTCAGCTGGGGATGTCGGCACTCCTCCCCGGTAACGAACGGGCGGTGGATGCCGCGACGGCTACGGTCACGATTGATGGGCAAAGCACCGCAGGGACCAAAAATCGGACCCAGATCTTGCAGCTCGCCTGCGGGGGGAAGGCGACGGGCCTCCAAGCCGAGGTCTTCCTCGAGTTGAACACGAAGACCGACGGCCGCGCCCTGATGCGCGACCATGAAATCATCTACATCTTCCACAACGTCATCGACAAAGTGGGCGACCAGCCCAGCACCGAGGCCAAAACGTTCGATGCCGTGGAGCAAGCCTTCGAAGAGCTCGATCTGATCATCAAGAAGGTGGCGAACATCAATGGGAGCAATATGCTGCTCACGGCAGACCATGGGTTTCTCTTCCAACAAGACGACGTCGCGGCCGGCGATGCCACCCCGTTGCCCGCCGCCGGCGAATGGACGTTTCGAAACCGGCGGTTTTCCTTGGGCCGGGGCATTACGCCCGATCCGAAGGTGAAGATATTCGAAAGCGCGGCGCTGGGCGTGCAGGGCGATTGGTCGGCGGCGTTTCCGCTCTCGCTGGGGCGCTTTCCACTCCAAGGTTCGGGCATGCGCTACGTTCACGGTGGCATCAGCCTGCAGGAGGTCGTGGTGCCCGTGGTCAAGATCCACAAGGCGCGTACCGACGACACAGGCAGAGTGGAGGTCGAATTGCTCCGCGTGCCCGCCAAGATCACCACTGGGCAAGTTTCCATCGCACTCTTCCAGGACCGCCCGGCGCTCGCGAAGGTTTTGCCCCGCACACTCCGCGTTGGCATCTTCGCCAAAGACGGCACGAGCCTTTCCGAAATCAAAACGCAGACGTTTGACTCCAAAGAGACCGAGGCGCGCCAGCGTGAGACCGCCATGCTGTTGGTGCTCTCTGCCGCCGCGGATGCGTTTAACAACAAGGACGTGGAATTGCGGCTCGAAGAAACGGTGCCCGGCACCAGCCAGAACGTCACCTACAAGACGCAAAGCATTAAGATTCAGAAACCCTTCACCAGCGATTTCGAATGAACACCGACTCAGTCCCAGATTCCAGCCCTGCAGCCACGGTCGAACCATTGAGCGGGGCGGCCCCGGAACCGTTTGTGGCGGCGCAACGGCCGCTGAGTGCCTTGGATCAGAAGATCGTGGCCCACTTTCCCGGCTTGGTGGTGCGGAAGGATCTGACCAACGGCCTGAAGCAGAATGCCGTCGTGCCCACCTATGTGCTTGAGTATCTGCTGGGGCAGCATTGCGCCTCGGATGACAACGCGGTGATCAAGGCCGGGCTCGAATCGGTGCAAAAGATTCTCGCGAAGCATTACGTGAATCGGAATCAGGCGCAGTTGGTCAAATCCACGATCAAGGAAAAGGGCCGGCACAAGGTCATCGACAAGCTCACGGTCGAATTAAACGACAAAGGCGGGTTCTACGAAGCCGAGTTCAACAACCTCGGCCTGAAGAAGGTACCGGTCTCGGACGATTTTGTGCGACGTTATCCCAAGCTGCTGGTCGGTGGCATTTGGTGTATCGCCGATGTGACCTACGCGGTCCCGGAAGACCCCAAAGCCAGTCCGTGGCAGATCGAAACCCTGAAGCCCATTCAGGTGGCCAGTGTGGACTACGCGCAGTTTCAGAAAGCGCGGGCGCAGTTTACGACGGAGGAATGGATGGACGTGTTGATGCAGAGCATGGGCTTCAACCCGGCGATGTTTGGCCGGCGGGCGAAACTGCTGACTTTGATCCGGCTCATTCCGTATTGTGAGCGAAACTACAACCTGCTGGAGCTCGGGCCCAAGGGCACCGGAAAATCCCATATCTTCTCGGAGTTTTCGCCCCATGGCTCCGTAATTTCCGGAGCGGAAGTCACCGCGCCCAAGCTTTTCGTGAGCAACGCGAGCGGGAAAATCGGACTCGTGGGTTACTGGGATTGCGTGTGCTTCGATGAGTTCGCCGGGAAGGAGAAGAAGGTCGATAAGGCGCTCGTCGACATCATGAAAAACTACATGGCCAACCGCACGTTTTCGCGCGGGATCGAGCAACTCACGGCCGAGGCTTCGATGGTTTTTATGGGCAACACCAAGAAGTCGGTGCCCTACATGCTCAAGCATTCCCACTTCTTCGAGCCGCTGCACGAGAAGTATATCGATTCGGCGTTCTTGGATCGCATCCACTCCTACAACCCCGGCTGGGAGGTTGCCGTCATTCGCCACGAGCTCTTCACGGAAGGCTACGGCTTCGTGGTAGATTACATCGCGGAGATCCTAAAACACCTGCGGACCGAGGATTTCACGGGCGTTTACAAAGAGGATTTTGAAATTACGTCCGAGGTTTCAACCCGGGACCAAACCGGGTTTGAAAAGACCTTTTCCGGGTTGATGAAGATTCTGCATCCCCATGGCGGGGCGACGGTAGATGAGATTGAAGAGCTCCTGGCTTTTGCGATGGAAGGCCGGCGCCGCGTGCGAGAACACATCTTGCGCATCGATGACACGTTCAAGCCCCACGATTTCACCTATCAGCGCAAGGGTGAGGGAGAGCCAAAAACGGTGCTGACCCCGGAAGAGCAGCAATATCCCGCGTTCTCCGGGGCCTATCGCCCGCCGACTGCGGGAGCGGCAGCGGTGCGCGCGGGCGATGGGGCGAGCGCACCGGGAGTGCACGCACCAGCTGCGGGGGACGCGAGCGTGCCCGCGGCGGCCGCCGCAGATACGGAAAACCCTCTCACTCCCAAGGCCGGGCACCTCGTTATCCCGGAGAATAGCAGAGGATGGACCTATCAGCGGATCTTCGCGAACCATCTGAGGGGCGCGCGCAAAATTTCCGTGCGCGATCCCTACGTGCGCACGTTCTTCCAAGCCCGCAATTTCATGGAGCTGCTCCAGGTGGTGCATGATCTGGTGTCTGAGGGCGACGAGGTGACGGTTCATTTGGTGACGCAGTCCGACATGGATACGTGTGTGAAGCAGGAGGAGAATCTCAACCAGTTGGTGAAAAGCTTCACGGGATCGCGCGTGGCCTTTTCGTGGGAGTATGACCACAACCCCCATTTTCACGCGCGCAGCATCACCACGGACCACGGCTGGAAAATCACCATCGACCGTGGCCTCGATATTTTCCAACGATTCGACACGGGCGCGTTTTCGCTGGAGCAAGCGATGCAGGAACTCCGCCTGACACGAGGAGCTGAAGTGAATTATGTGAAGCTGTAGTGGCGGCTCGGTGGGGAGGTTCTAGACGCACGATCGCTAGCGCACGCAACCGCGCTCACGACACACGACGCGAAGGGCGGGCATGGCGCCGTGCATTCGTTCCTGACCGGGGTGAAGAAAGAGGAGTCGGCCGGATTTCCGGAAAAGAACATTTCGCCCGATCAGGTGGCCGCGGAGCACGTCGGCTCCGCGACGCGCTATCCTTCGATCACCGCGGGGTTGGCCGAGGGCTACCCGACAAATCAAAGTCTGAATCATTTGGGCGATTGATATCAGTAGGCACCGGTTCCATCCCCCGCTCGAATGGGTGATCACGAGCCGGTTCAGTTACTGGGCGGCGACGGCAGCGGCCGGGGCGCGCGGAGCAACGGGCCAGCTTGGCGCGAGACTTTCGCCTCGCCCGCATCCGCACTTGAACTCCGCGGTTCGCAACTGCATTCGTCTCGCCGTGGATTCACCCCGTCCCGATCACGCCGCTTGGTTTACGTCCGAAGTGCTCCCGCACGAGCCGGCGCTGCGGTCCTGGCTGCAAGCGCGGTTTGCCTCGGTGCGCGATATCGACGATGTCCTCCAGGAAGCCTACTTGCGCGTCTTTCGCGCCCGCGCCGCAGGAAAAATCGACCATCCGAAGGCGTATCTGTTCAACACGGCGCGTAATGCCGCGCTGGATCGCGTGCGGCGCGAGCGGGTCGTGGCATTCGAGCCTCTAACTGATTCCGAGGGCTCGTTCGTCTTGGAGGGTAGCGCCGATGCCACCTCTCCCGATGTCGACTTCGAACTCGAAACGCTCGCCGCCGCGATCCGCACCTTGCCCGAGCGCTGCCGCGAAGTGCTCATCTTACGAAAATATCACGACCTGTCCCACGAAGAAATTGCCGCGCGCCTCGGGATCACCCGCAACACGGTGAACGCCCACATCACCCTCGCGATGCTGCGCTGCCGGGAATATTTTCGGGCCTGCGGTTCGTTGCGGAAGCATCGCCATGACCCCTGACCCACGCCAATCGCCCGGCGACGGCGACCGCGACGCTGGTGCTGTCGCCGTGCGCGCGGCGGCGGAATGGCGGGCGCGTCAAGACGCCGGCCTGACGTCCTCCGAACAGGCGGAATTTCTCCGCTGGCTCGAGCAAGATGCCCGCCACGCCGAACTGTTCGGCGACATGGAGGACACGTGGTCGCTCTTGGATCGCACTCGCGAACTCCCGCTGGCCTCCCTGGTCGCGACGACTGCGCCGTTGGCTGATTCTCCCGGCGTTTCCGCACGGGCGCACCGGCCGCGCCGCTTCTGGCTGCCCGCTTTGCTGGCGGCCGCGGCCTCGCTCACCATCGCCGCCTGGGTCTGGCAACAGACGGGCGTCAGGGAAATGCAGTTTGCGGAATCGACCACGGCGGAAGCCGGCATGCTCAAGCGCGTCAACCTGCCCGATGGCTCCGTCGTGCGGCTGCGCCCTTCCTCCGCGATCGCCGTCAGCTTGGGCCGGCACGAGCGCCACATTCAACTGCTCCGCGGCGAGGCGCACTTTACCGTGGCGAAGGATGCCGCGCGCCCGTTCGTGGTGGAGGCCGATGGCGTGGGCATCCGCGCGGTCGGCACGGCCTTCACCGTCACCACGGCTGCTGGGTCGGTGGAGGTCCTCGTGACCGAGGGCAAAGTCGGGGTGGAGTCTGCGCGACCCGGCGGGCTCCGCGCGACGCTCCTGCCGAAAGTGGACGCGACGCGTGACGCGCCCGTGCTTTCCGCCGGCGAAAAAGCGAAGGTGAGTATTCCGAAGCCAAGCGCGCCAATCGTGACCGCCACCGTGGAGCGGTTGGCCCGCAGCGAAATCGAGGCGGCGTTGGCGTGGCAGCAGCGCACGCTCGCCTTCGAGGCGGCGCCACTCGCCGAGATCGTCGCGGAGTTTAATCGTTACAATCGCCAGCAATTCGTGGTCGCCGATGCGGTGCTGGCCGGCCTGCGCTTCGGCGGTTCCTTTCGTGCCGATGATCCCGATGGATTCTTGGCCCTACTCGCGGCCACCGCTCAGGTGGCGGTCGAAACGCGCGGCAACGAAACCGTGCTGCGCTCTAGGCGGTGACGCCGGGTCCGTTACTTTGCCGTGTTACGTTTGGCAGACCCTCCGCTACCCGAGTCTTGCGTGACCACGAATGCCCGCTCAACCCGCGCGGGCCAAGACTGGCTCGGCCGCATCGAGCACGGACTGCGGATGCCGCACGGCCACGCGCAGCAGCATTTTCGCCGCCTGGTCGGGTTCGCGCTGGCCCTGTTCCCAGTTCTGAAGGGTCCGTGGGGAAATGCCCATCAAGGTAGCCATCTCCCGCTGGGAAAGCCCGAGCTTCGCCCTCGCCGCCGTCACGCTCGCAGCTTGGTCGGCCGCCTGCGCCTTGCGATAGGTCTCTGGGTTGATCAGCCGCCGCACGTAGCCGCCTTTGCCGTTGGGCACGAGTTGCGTGACGCGGCCGGGCCGGGTGGTGCCGGCGAGCAGAGCCGTTTTGCGGCGCACGATTTCTTTGAGTTCTGCGGGTTTCATGGCTTGGCCTTTTGTTTGAGAACCTTGAGTTCGTTGGGAGAAAGATTGGTCTTTTCGTTCTTGGCGTAAATTTCCAGGAGCAAGATTTGCCCGGCGCTGGATCGATAAAAATAGATCACGCGGGCTCCACCGCGGGAGCCTTTGCCCCTGGCGGCGAAACGGAGCTTTCGACAGCCACCCGACTGCGGAATCATGTCACCGGCCTCGGGCTCCGCCGCGAGCTTCTGCATGAGGGCAAAGAGTTCATCACCACTGAGCAGCCGGTCGGCCGCTTTGGTGAATTGCTCATCCTCGACAAAAGTGATCATCGCTAGACACTACTTCAATGACGTATGATCTGCAATCCATAACTCAGCGCCGATCGGAAAGCTGGAGCGCAGGTATCCCTTCGGTAAACGGCTTGGGCTGACAGTCTATGCTGCGCATGACACCATTGCCCGCCCGCCACGACCCGCGGCGCTTTCGCTGCGCCTCTAACTGTTTTTGGCGGTGGTTCGTCTTAGTAGCAGTGCCCCTACCCCGCGTCTACTTTCCGCCGACCTATGCGATGCATTTCGCGGTGGGCTGTGTGCTGGTCTCGGGGAGTGCGGCTGCGACCATGCCCGAGGCGTCGGCCAAGCGGTCCTTCGATCTTCCAGCAGGTGAAGCGGCGGCGGTTTTTAAGCAGTTCATCGCGCAGTCTCGCGTGCAACTACTCTACGTCGCCGACGACGCCACGAGCGTGCGCACGAACACAGTCAAGGGGGCGTTCACACCCCGCGAGGCCATCGACCGGATTCTCGCCGGCACGAGTCTCATCGCGGTGCAAACGGACAGCGGCTCCATCGCAGTGAAGAAGCTGGCACCTCAGGTCCGACCGGGAATTTCACCGACACCCATTTCACCCCCCGCCAATCCGGCGAAACCTACCGCGAATCCCCGAAACCAGACGAACGCTCCCCTAACTCCGATGAAATCCCCCAAACTGCTCTCGATCCTCAGCCTGCTAGCGTTCGGTGCCGCCGAATCCTCGGCCCAATCCGCTCCGGTCGCGCCCGCCACGAGCGAAACAGTCGAACTCTCACCCTTCATGGTCACGTCAGAAAAGGACGCGGGCTACTACGGCGCAAATTCGATGTCGGGCACCCGCATGAACACGAAGCTCGAGGACATTGCCGCCTCGATCACGGTCATCACCAAACAGCAAATGATGGACCTGGCGCTGCTCAACATGGACGACATCTTCTCCTACGAGGCCAGCACCGAGGGCACGCGCAACTACACCGCCTTTTCCTTCGACCGTAACCAGGTGGCGATCGACAACACGCAGTTCGATCCCCTCAACGCCAACCGGATTCGTGGCGTGGGAGCGGCGAATGTTTCCTTCGGCAATTTCGAAACGAGCGGTCGCACACCGATCGATGTGCTGGATGTCGATGCCGTCGAGATCGGCCGCGGGCCCAACTCGAATGTTTTCGGAATCGGCAGTGCCGCTGGCACCGTGAACACCGTGCGGGCCAACGCGAACGTCCAACGCAATCGCTCCCAGGTGGGTTTCCGAGTCGACAGTTACGATGGCTATCGCACGAGCCTCGACTTGAATCGGGTCTTGCTGCCGGGGAAGCTGGCGGTTCGCGGCACCGTTGTCGCGCAGCGGGAGGGATTTCAACTCAAGCCCTCCGGGATGAATACCGAGCGTTACAACGGCATGGTCCGCTACCAGCCCTTCAAGACCACGAGCCTCTCCGCGTCTTACACCTATTACCACAGCTACGGCAATCGACCCAACACGACCACACCGCGTGAATCGATTACGGCCTGGCGCGATTCCGGATCGCCGACGTGGGACCCGCTGACGAATTCAGCGACGCGGAACGGAGTCACGACGGTCGGCGTGCCGAGTTACTTCAATCGCACCGCATTTAGCGGAAACACGATGTTCATGCTCGATCCCAACGGGCTCTTTTGGTGGGGCCAGAACACGGGACAGGGACGCAACCTGCAGGGCGTTAATCAGGACCCCACCGGCTATCGCGCGTCTCAACCGCTCATCTACGATTATCCCGCGCAGACCTCGAAGGACATCTACGATTGGACGCGCTTTAATCTGGGTGCGCCGAACCGCACGGACGACAAAAACCAAATCGCCTCGATCCTGCTCGATCAGACGCTGTTCACGACCCAACGCCAGGCGGCCTTCGTGCAATTGGGTTGGTTTCGCGAGCAGACCTATCGTTTCACCCGCAACGTGATGGGAAATTTGACTCAGTCGATCCTGAGTGTGGACGTGAACAAGAATCTGCCTGATGGCCGGGCCAACCCGGGCTTCCTGCGCCCTTACGTCAGCGTGAACCACAACCTCAATGTCAACCCGCTGGATCGCGACACGTATCGCGCCCAAGGGGCCTACAAACTCGATTTCACGCAGGATAAGAACTGGGTGCGCTGGCTGGGCCGGCACGACGTGGGGGCATTTTATGAGTACAAGGATTTCAAGTCATGGAGCCGCACCTACGAGGATGTCATCGTTGATGATCACACGTGGCTTCGCGATGCCGTCCGCTCCGGTCTCGCCTCGAGCGGCCTCCCGATGGGCACGACGCAAGGGCGGCCGTATCCATTTTTCTACATGGGCGACGCCCAGGGCCAAAACATCGACTACGCTCCGGCGAACTACAACACGGGGACTTACCCAGTCACCACCACCCTGAACCCGGGTGGCCAGTGGACCACGGAAAATGCCCTGATCGGCGCAGCGTGGAGTGGAGGCGGCATCTCTTGGACAGAATTAAAGAGTCGGGGTGTGACCCTGCAGAGCCGGCTTTTGAACGACCGCGTCGTGACGACCTTTGGCCTCCGGCATGACGCCCGTTACACCCGTGTCGGCACGGCGCCTCGGCTGAACCGTGACGGCTACACGGTCAACGAAGCATCGTTCCTGACGTGGGCTCCGGGCGACTGGACGCTCGGTAAGGGACCGACACGGACCGCCGGCATCGTGGTGAAACCGCTCCGGTGGCTCAGTGTGTATGCCAACAAGTCGGACAGTTTCCAGCCCGCCAACGTCAACACGGATGTCTACCTGAGAAAGTTGACCGACCCGACAGGCAAAGGAGTGGACTACGGCATCATGCTCAATTTGTTTGCGGGAAAAGTCGTCGTCCGGGCCAACCAATATACCACGACCCAGGCCAATTCCCGCAACGGCAACGTGGGAATCTTCGCCTCACGAATGATTACGATTGACCGACCGAGCGGGCTGGGGTCCGACCTGCCGGACAACTTTTTCTTCCAGTTGCGGGGGAAGGCCACGGGTTGGGTTACGACGGCCGCCGCGGCCAAGGGGCAGACGCTTTCGCAAAGCGAAATCAATACCCAGGTGGCCGCGATCATGAAGATGCCCGTCAGTTTTCTGGATCCGTTCCAGTATTCGCATTCCGGGACCTCGGACCAGATCGCCAAGGGCCGGGAGATCGAGATCAGCTACAATCCGACGAAATTCTGGACCATCAAGGTCAATGGCGTAGAATCGAAAACGATCCAGGCGAACATCGGCCGGGAGCTCGTCCAGTATCTGGACGAACGCATGAAAGTTTGGCCGACGATCATCGATCCGACCATCAATGCCCCCTGGTTCACTAACAATTATGGCGGCGGCCCGGCCGTAAACAGCATTGCGGCAGCCAACGTTGAGCAAAATATCCGCGCTCCGTTGGCGTTACAACTCGCCAGCGAAGGCCTCTCGAATCCTCAGATTCGCAAGTATCGGGTCAACGCGCTCACCAATTTCCGCCTCGAGGGAATTACCGGCAACAAAATCCTGAGACGCTTCAACGTCGGCGGGGCGCTGCGCTGGGAGGACAAGGGAGCGATCGGCTACTGGGGCAAGCAGCAGGTGCCGGCGGTCATCACCGAATACGATCCCTACCGGCCGATCTACGACCGGGCTCACTTGTATGTCGATGGTTTTGCCGGCTACCGCACGCGGTTGTTCCGCGACAAAGTCGGAGCTACCTTTCAGTTCAATGTCCGCGATCTGACCGAGGGCGGCCGCCTGCAGCCGATCGTCGCCGACCCAGACGGATCGATTGCGGCGTGGCGCATCGTCAGCCGGCGCCAGTTCATCTTTACGACGACGTTTGATTTCTGAGGATATTCTGTGCAACTCGCTGCGTGCCCCACCTGTTTCACGCGCTTGCTTTAGCCGTGATTGGTTTATCCAGGCTTGGGTCGCTACCCGCATGAAATACCTCCTCCTCGTTCTGCTACTCGCTCCCCTCGCCGCACTGCACGCCGCCGATCTCACGCTGACTTCGCCGCGTGATTTCCAAGTCGTGCAGCGGGCCACTCCCACGCGGGGGATGCTGAAAATCGCGGGGCAGCTTGCCGAGGCGGTGCCGGGCGATGCGGTCCTGGAGGCGCGGTTGGTCGGCGCCGCGTCGGACGCAGGTTGGCAGCGACTCAATGCGACGTTTTCCGACCGCACCATTTCCGGCGTCCTCGACGCTGCGGCCGGTGGTTGGTGGAGGCTCGAGGTGCGCGTTTCACACGGAGGCAAGGCGGTGGCGTCTGGAACTGTCGAGCATGTCGGCGTGGGCGAGGTGTTCGTCATCGCGGGGCAGTCAAACTCGGCTAATCACGGGCAGGAAAAACAAAA
>Ga0114974_10002559_pt1 | contig 13991 bp, 10 predicted proteins | sample S_130206_EF_Meta_FD_87318 | JGI IMG/M metagenome (GOLD analysis project Ga0114974, IMG submission 87318) | Freshwater microbial communities from Lake Simoncouche, Canada to study carbon cycling - S_130206_EF_MetaG | ecosystem: Environmental > Aquatic > Freshwater > Lake | place: Lake...
CAGTCAGAGTATGGCAAACAGCATCTGTTTATACAGATAATTATGCACTACCTACAGCATCTTTTTATGCTATTAAAGACTTAGATACTGATGAATATGTAATTGATTACGATACTACGTATACTAAGTTAAGCTGTGACTCTACAGGAAATTACTTCATCTTGTATATGAACGGATTAGAACCAGAAAGGTATTATAAAATATTAATACAGAGTACTATAGGAAATTCTACAATTGTATTTGATGAAGAAAATATATTTAAAGTTGTAAACGGGTAATGGCAGAAACAATCAATATAGAAGTAGTAGGGTATAACAGAGTAGAATTAAACAACACAGTTAACACTACTTTTACCGAATTTGGTACACAAGCAACTACCACAGCATCAGCAGTTGTTAACACTATAACAATACCTGAATTCTTCGATGCCTACAACACACTTTTCTACCAAATACCAAAAACAGGGGAAACCAATTCACACGAATACCTAGTTAAACAAAGCTCAGAGTATATTGGAGGAGCTTCTACTAATTTAGAAATCGAAGCACTACAAGCAGAAATAACTAATCTAAGACAGGAGAACTTGCAATTACAACAAGCAATACTTACATTAACCCCAGCACAATAATGGCTACACCAGTACTACTTCCTATAACACCGCCTAACGCTACCGGACAAGAAATTACCCCGGTTGATAGTTCTAATATTTCCAATATTACATTACAGAATATTTTCAATGTAGATACTGATATTATACAGGCTTATATCTACGATAGTTCTGGAACATTACTTAGGCAGCTAACAACAAATTATTCCGTTACAAGTGGAAGAGTTGTAGGGAATAACATAACACAATTAAATTTAGATCCTATTTTGGACCTAACACAAAATGGATACTTACAAGGAAATTACCAGTTAAATTATAATTTTCTAAAACCAAGTATAACAGGTAATCCTTTATTTTATATTTCTGCAATATCTTCTGATAGAACAGAGTTAAGAATTACAAACTCCTCTTTCACAGAAACACAAACACAAGCAACCTCTGAGACTCTAAAAACAGCTTTAAATACTGGAGATTTATTTAAGGGCATTTATTTAGATTTTGGATCCGATACTCTACTTCTCGCAGTTAATGCAGGGTATGATAACGGTACAATCTTAATAAAACTATACGAACCATTACCTTTAGACTTAGGGACTAAGTCCAATCTTACCTTTGTAGAAAAAATATCCGAACCAGTAGCTTACAGTGTTGAATACCCACAAGAGGAAATCTTCTTTGACGATAGGATCTTCTTACAAGGGCCTAATTTAAATATTAAATTACAACAAGTAACCAACAACTCAACAGAGTTTCAAAATTTTTCTACTCTCTTAAACGCACCTTCTGCCAGTCTAACTGACCAGTTGAGAAGCATTTTAGTTGAAAGAAGAGCAGAACTTAATACAGATTATTCAAACTTTGAAAATTTTATATTCTTTAGTTCTGCTGAACAGAGATTAATAAATTTCTATTATAAAGCTTCTCAAATTGAGAATTATAATAGTCAAATCGCAACATTAAGTACTTTAACAAACACCACAGAAGTATCTGCAAGTAAAGCAATCTACCAAGGAGAAATTAATAAACTAATAACTAATTTTGATGGGTATGATTATTATTTGTATTATGAATCAAGCTCAACAGCATGGCCGAAATCAACTTCAACAAAGCCGTATACTTTATTCTCGACAGGATCCGCACAAGTTTTAAGCTGGTATACAGCTCAATTAGATTCTGGCTCTCTATATGATGAATTCAATCAGAATTACATTTATAATATTTATCCAAATTATATAATAGAAGATTCTGATAATGACCAATTTAAACTTTTCAATGAAGAAGTAGGTCAGATGTTTGATCAAATCTGGTTATATACAAAAGCTATTGAGAATAGACAAGATAGTGATAATAGTTTAGGGGGAGGAATTTCTGTGGATTTAGTTGCAGATGCATTAAGATCCTACGGAGTAACTTTATATGAGAGTAATTTCTCAAATGGAGATTTATACACATCTTACTTAGGAATATCCCCAGGTGGATCAACTCTACCACCAACCGGAAGTGAATTAATTACAAACTACGTAACAGCTTCTGCGGATACAACACCATTTAATGATGCACAGAAACTAGTATATAAAAGACTTTATCATAACCTACCTTTCCTACTTAAGAAAAAAGGGACAATAGCAGGTCTTAAGGTACTGTTAAATTGTTTTGGTATACCAGATACAATTTTAAGAATTAATGAATTTGGAGGTAAAGATCAGAATAGTAATACCTGGGATAACTGGCAGTCAGAATTTAGTTACGCTTTTTCAACCCTAGGAACAAATTATGTTTCTTCATCTTTCAATTTAAACACTAGCTGGGGAGCAGCCAATAATAAACCCAATGCAGTTGAGTTTAGGTTTAAAACACCTGGTTTACCTGCTTCAACATATTACTCACAAAGTTTATGGTCTACTAATACCGGAGTAGGTTTATTACTAAGATACACAGGCTCCGGAACACTAACAGGTTCTTATTCAGGTTCTACAGTAAATCCACAATACCAATATGGAACCCTAGAATTTTATCCTTCAAGCTCAAATCTAAACACTACTGCAAGTATTTACCTACCGTTCTTTGATGGTGGATGGTGGTCTGTATTAATTAATAATGAAGGAAGTTCTAACTTTACAATCTACGCTAAGAATAAAATCTACAACGGAGTAGACGGAAATACTTTAGGATTTCAAGGAGAAGCAAGTATAAGTGCATCTAACGGCTGGAACATAGCAACAGAATCTTATTTCGCTAGTTCCTCTTTCTCTGCTAAAATATTCTCAGGCTCATTACAAGAAATCAGATATTATAAAAACGCACTAAGTGAAAGCGTATTTGATGACTACGTAATGAACCCTAATTCTATCGAAGGCAATAACATAAACAGTTCAGCAGAAGAGTTAACCTTTAGAGCTACATTAGGAGGAGAACTTTATACAGCATCCTTCTCAGTACATCCAAAAGTATCTGGTACCTGGGTAACTACTTCTTCTTTTATAGGAACAAGTGCATTCTATTATAAGAATAACCCTACTTTCCAAACAAATGTAGAGACAGTATTTTACGATCAAGTTTACGCAGAAATTCAAAATGCAATATCAGATAAGATTCACTTAGCAAGCATAACACTACCCACAACAGGATCTACTAACCTTCCGGAAAATACAGTACTATCTCCTTTAAGATCAATACAACAAACTCCTTCCTCAGATAATAGTTTTACAAGGGATGTAAACTATGTTGAGATTGCTCTATCACCACAGAACGAAATAAATGAAGACATAAATTCTTCTTTAGGTTATTTTAATATTGGAGAATACATCGGAGATCCTAGAGATATAAACTCAGATTTACCTACCTATCTAAACTTAGAAGCATTATCAAATAATTACTTTCAAAAATATTCAGACTCCTATAATTGGAATGACTATATGAGACTTGTAAAATATTTTGATAACGCAGTCTTTAGAATGGTTAAGGATTTTATTCCAGCAAGAGCCGGAGTATCAGCGGGTGTGGTTATTAAACAACATTTACTTGAGAGAAACAGATTAAGACCTGCTCAAGCATCATACATCCAACCAGAATACACAGCATCAGTTACGTCTGCAGCCAGAGACTATCAAACAGGGTCTATAGGGGTATTCACAGGTGGTGCTGGAGGATCTGTAACACCAATACCTATCGGAGGCATAGAGACACTCTTTTACAGTAGCTCCTTACTTTTTACATCTAGTGGACCTTATAGTTATTACTATAATCTAGTCGACAACTCTATTAATCAATATTATACCTACAATATCTCATTTGAAGTACCTGCCGGATATACAGATGGGGACTTGGTAATATACGATAGTAATACAATTGAGACTAGCCCAACATCAACCAATGTATTAATATCTAAGAATATGTCTAGTATCTCCGGAACTACTCAAAATTATACATTAGTAGTGCGTGACGGAATTTCTATTTCTTATTATTATAACTCTATAAGTTTCTTAGATTTATCTAACATTTCAGTAACACATAATCTATACGATGCTGCTAAGGATACCCTACGCAAAGTGTAAACGGACTTATCGGACCTGTTAACCTACCTTTCTCTACAACCCCTTACTATTCCGGAGACTTTGTAGGATCTACTGTAGATGTTATAAAAAATAAACTCCAAGATAACCCATTGTTAGGGACAAACTTTAGAGTAGGTATACCAGATTTACAAGATATCAATGTAAAAGTTAATAATACATTAAAAATAAACAATTTTATATTCAATAAAACAGCTTCTATTCCTTTTGATCTAGATCTACTAACAGCTCCTAAATACAATACAACAACCTACCAATACAATCCAGAGTTTGGAAATACAGTAGATTTTAACATACTACTGCAAGGTACATACACCGTAACACAATCCGGAACCCCAGGCATAAACTCGTTAATAGCTGATCTCTCTATTGGAGGACAAACCGGAAGTTATATGAGAACATTATTTACCGTAGATGGAACAGGTCCAACTAGAGATTTTAATGGAAACTTCACTCAAAGTATTATACTGCCACAAGACTCTTACTTATATCCAAACTCTTATAAGGTTGTACTTTATGAATCTAGCTCTAATGGATCTGCAGGTCTTACAGACCTAACTGCATCTTTCGCAGCGAATACTGCATGGGTAGTAACAACTCAAAATCTATCCGCACAATCAACTTACTACCTAGACCCTACAGTATTTACCCAGCAGAACTTCCCAGGAAATATTAATCAATACTCCGATTATAATAGTTTACTAAATAACGTTTATTCAAATAGAGTATCAAATAAGTACTATGATGTTGACTATAGTAACGATATTACAAACCCGGTAAACTTTAAATCAATTATAAGTCAATCTGCTTTATATGCACAAGTACAAGATTCAAATTATATTCTTGGAAGCGCATGGGACAAAGCAAGATATTCTGGAACTAAGTTAACAAGTGCTACTTATAATAGGTATACTGCAGGAGATATCTCTTATGCAGAAGAAGCAGTAATTGATAACTACTCAGACTACTTTGCAGTATTCTCAAATAATACTTCTGCTGACCCTGAATATCCAGGAGGGAGTAATTTTAAATTGATCGCTATCTTAGATACAGCTGGACAGGTTTATTCTCTAACAGGAGACAATCAGTACTTAAGTTTTGTATCTAATATATTTAAAAAAGGAACCTCAGCAATCGCATACGCTAAGGATGTAAGTAATCAAAATACAACAACTAACCTGACTGTAATAGAAGGCGGAGCGAAGTACCAAACTATACTTTTTAATTCTGGTTCAAACACACCGCAATATAGAGTCAAATGGACTAACGATATAAATATAGGAAAAACTCCTGTTTTCTTTACAACCGCAAGTATAAACACCTTAACAGATAACGACCAAGACTGGCTATACCCATTCCTAACTAACACAGATGACAATCTAGGTACTATAGAATACTTTAGGCCCGATTCTGAAAATCAAAACTTTTATTTCTATAATAAAAAAACAAACACATACCCTATTAGTGCTGATGCAGACGGAGGAAGAACTTTATATGTAGATACTTTATTTCCTATTTCTAAATATGATTATATTAGGTTTGGAACTACAGGTTCCTCTTCGGATAGCGGATCATTAGATAATACATTTGAAGGCTTGTTATTATTTAACATAACAAACACCCCGACTTATACAACAGCTTCTGCTACGAGTTCATTATCCGTAACACCAGTAATCACTTCAAACTTTAACCCCATATATAATACCGTCGTAGGATCTTCTAATTTGAATCAAAACTATAGAATCTTTAGAAGAGTACCAGACGAAACATCAGTAGTAGTTTCTACCAATCCTCAAATCAATATTACCTCAGGAGAAGTGGGTATTTTAATACCGGAAAACTTCAATCCAAACTACGATCCAGTAGCAATTGCTAAAGGAGCTGGCCTTATTTCATAAAAGTTCATACATTCACATATTTATAATATATTATGGCATACCTAAATAATACAGCAGTCACAGTTGATGCAATCTTAACAAAGAAAGGAAGAGAACTTCTTGCCAGAGGCGATGGTTCTTTTAGAATTACACAGTTCGCATTATCAGATGATGAAATCGATTATACACTCTATAATCCTCTACAACCATCCGGTTCAGCATTCTACGGAGAAGCAATTGAAAATATGCCTCTTTTAGAAGCATTCCCTGATGAAACTCAAATAATGAAATATAAACTCGTAACTCTTCCTAGAGGTACTGCTAGAATGCCGGTTTTAAATTTAGGCTATTCTGCAATCACTCTAAAGCAAGGTGCTGGTTTATCAATCACTCCACAGACTTTGAATTATCTTTCACAAACTTCATTATATGAGGCTTCAGGGTATACATTCACAATCTCTGATGTAAGGATATTTAACAACTTTACAGCAGTAGGTATTAATACACCAGATGTTGTAGCTGCAAATTCAACTACTACAGTAGGTACTAATGTATCTAAGACGGTAATTGGAACTACCTTGAATATAAGTGCAACAACAGTCAATACATTATTTGGAGGTAATACTTCATTATCTGCAACCTTACAAGTAATCGGTAGAGACTCTGGAGCAAGATTGCAAATCCCAGTAACAATTGTTAAAACAAACTAAGATATAAAAGATGTCATATAAAAGACTAGACCCAGAAGATTTCTTGGTAAGCATAGACTCAGTAACTGCAACAGCTTGGTCAACAAATTCACCGACCCTAAGTACGTTCTTTACCTCCTCTATAACCTCTACTAATGATGTATACTATAAGAATGTATACCAAACAGGTTCAACACTATCAGGATCAGCAGTTCAATTTGCAATTGCTTATGGAAATAAACAAGGATCAGGGAGTGCGAACTTTAATGATCTAGTACCGGGAGTATCACCAACTAGAACGGTTTACGGTCAATACCGTAATTTAGTTTACGGAGATGAAAATGCAAACTTTATTTTCGGAACAATAACAGCATCTGATTTCTGGGCAATCAATATTGATAGAGCAAGATACAAAGAGCATCTTTTAAAAGGTACTTTCAACCTAGAATTAACAGGGTCGGGTGGAACAGTAGGTACCCTATTTTTAACAGACAATTCTGGAATGGTATCAACAGATACTTATTTAGATTGCGGTAGAGTATATCAAATTATCTCTGGTTCAAACGGAGTAGCAGCCTCAGGAACAGGTTATTCACCTTCTTCCGGATCTTATGGATTATTCCTGCCAGATATCGCAACTATACTGTTAAATCCTCTAGCACTATCACAGTCTATTAATTTAGAACCCACAAGAACTTCTGATACTAACGTAGATAATATTGGAAAATTATTTAGAGCAATCTCCGGATCAGGAGCTTCGTACTTTCAACTAAACAGCGAAGAGACAGTAACATCTGATTTTGTATTTGTGAGATCAAGAAATGCAGAATTTAACTACTCAGAAAACCCATCTTTCATTTCAGGATCTACCGGGGATGTTTTATACAGTGCATTTATTAATTCACCACAAACTTATATTACAACTGTAGGATTCTACAACGACACTAACGATTTATTAGCAGTAGCTAAATTGTCTAAACCTTTAACTAAAGACTTTACAAAAGAATCTCTAGTTAGAGTTAAGCTTGATTTCTAAAATGAATGAGTGCATACAAACAATTACTAGCTTCAGATATAATAGTTACTCCCTTTGAAGTAAATAAAGGCTTCACCTTTAGAGGTGCTGCTGCTTTTACAGGGTCAGATGTTGGTATTGATAGATTTATTGGACAGAATATACAAGGTTTATTCTCTTTAAGTGAGAGCACAACCGGACAAGTAACTTCTGAGTATAGGAGGTTAATTTACAATTCTATTAAGGAACTCTACTTCTCTAACTATCTTAGTTCAAGCTACGGAGATCCAGTATCAATACCGTTTACAATACCGGGTAATGATGCAGCAGGTGATGTTTTAGTAGGATCAACTTCAAGTGCAGGAAGGTATGAAAATTACCTACAGACTACACTAACCTATGAAAGATATTTCCCAACAGCCTCAGATGCAATAATAGGTGTTATTTCAATACCGAGTAAATTATTTGGAGAAAAAATACAACCAGGCTCTTTTAAAATGCAAGGACCCTCCGGTAGTATCTCAGATGATGGGAATGGAAATTTAATTTTAGATTTAATAAGTGAACTCTGCGGAATAATTACATACCAACACGGCCTAGCAGTTATAACCTCAGATGCATCCTCAGGATCCCTATACGGATTCGCAAATTACGGAGTTGATACCTACGGAGGTAATGATACTAATTTTGTAACCAGTTTTATATCTGCACCTAACATTACTTGCTCTTTCTCTAGTTCATATACCATATTCGAAACACAGTATAAATGTACAGCAGATGCTTCTGAATACAATTTTAGTTTAAACCCAAGTTTAATATCAGGATCAACCGAAGGAGTATTATATGATTTCGTTACAAGCTCTTATTTTAACCCTTACGTAACAACAGTAGGGCTTTATAATCAAGCTCAGGATCTAATTGCAGTAGCTAAACTCGCAAAACCTCTTCCACTGAACAATGTAACAGATACAAATATAATAATTAACATCGATAGATAAAAATATGCCTAATTGGTTTTACGAAGATAAAGAGGTTGTAGAAGAATATCAATTCGATGAGAAAGCAGTCGGGTTTGTTTATATGATAACAAATACTGAGACTGGTAAATTCTATATCGGTAGAAAAGTATTCACCAACATACTCACTAAAAAATTAACAAAGAAAGAAATCTCTGAACAATCCGGCCCAGGAAGAAAACCAACCAAGAAAAAAGTTAGCAAAGAATCTAACTGGAGAGAATACTGGGGTTCCTGTAAACCTTTACTTACAGAAGTTAAAGAGATTGGAGAAGATAAATTTAAAAGAAATATTTTAAAGTTGTGTTTTACTAAAAAACAATTAACTTATTATGAAATTGCTTACCAGTGTAAATACGACGTACTTGAAACAAATTCATATAATGAAAATGTAATGTCGAGAATTTTTCGAAAAGATTTGCTCTTACCGGAATAATTTCGTATATTCAATTAATGATCAATCATCTACTAGTAAACCTAGTAAATAGTGTTTTAGGAGCAGGAAAAGCTACATCGGGGGATAATTATTCTTATCCATGTCCTTTCTGTAATCATTACAAACCGAAGTTAGAAATTAACTTTAAGGAGAATGAGGAAGGCATTAACCACTGGCATTGCTGGGTCTGTAATAAGAAGGGTAAAAAATTAGTTAGTTTATTTAAAGCCGTTTCTGCTCCTGATCACAAAATTCAAGAACTTAAGTCGTACGTTAAGATTTCTTTCCAGGAAGAGCATGGAGTTAAGACTGAAGCATTAGCACTACCTAAAGAATATAAAGCATTATATGATGCTGATACTAAGGATGTTATAGTTAGACAGGCACTTAGGTACTTAAAGGAAAGAAACATAACACCGACTGATATTAAGCGTTACAACTTAGGATACTGCGAATCAGGTCGATACAAAGATATGATTATCATTCCTAGTTATGATGAGCATGGAAGTTTAAATTACTTTGTAGGCCGTAACTTTGGACCTACAGACATTAAATACAAAAACCCTCAAGCATCTAAAAATATTATCGGGTTCGATTTACTAATCAACTGGGATAGTCCAATTGTATTATGTGAAGGAACCTTTGATGCAATGGCAATTAAGCGAAATGCAATACCGCTACTAGGTAAAACACTACCAGAAAAGCTAATGAAAAAAATAGTATCTTCTAGTGTTAAACAAGTTTTTATTGCATTAGATAATGACGCATTAAAACAGGCCTTGGAGTATTGTCAAACCTTATTAAACCACGGCAAAGAAGTGTTTCTAGTTGATCTTAATCAAAAAGATCCTTCCGAGCTTGGCTTTACTGAATTCACTAAATTATTACATAAAAGCCTACCGCTTACCTTTAGGGTATTGATGGAAAAAAAGTTTCAATTATGATTGAAAAAAACGAAAACGTAAAAGACAAAAGAGTTCAAAGGTTAATCCATCCAGATTCAACCGCTCGCCAAATCACTCTGCAAGACTCTAGATACTATCAGAGAAAGGAAGGAATTTTTTATCCCTCCGTAACTACTGTATTATCTTATTTCCCTAAAGATAAATTCTTCGAAACCTGGTTGAAAGAAGTAGGAACAAACGCTGATATCATTATGAGACGTGCCGGAGAAGAAGGTACACAGGTTCATAGTGCTATCGAATCTTATTTGAAAGGTGAGGAAGTTCATTGGTTAAATGAATGGGGAACTACTAAATACAGCCTTAAGGTTTGGCAGATGATTTTAAAATTTGTTGAATTCTGGGAGACTTATAAACCAACGTTAGTAGAATCTGAAGTTCATATTTTCTCTGATGAATTAATGATTGCAGGTACTGCCGATTTGATTGTTGAGATTGAGGGTGAACTTTGGTTACTTGATATTAAAACCTCAAACGCTATTCATGATACTTTTGATTTACAACTTGCCTGTTATGCAAGCGGTTGGAATGAATGCTTTGATAGACCAATTGACCGTATGGGCATTTTGTGGTTAAAAGCAATGACTAGAGGAGAAAGCAAGAAAGCAGACAAGATGCAAGGTAAAGGATGGGAAGTTAGAGAAACAACAGAACCGTTAGAAGAGAATAAAAGAATCTTCAAACACTTATACGAAATCTTTAAAATAAAACACCCAGAGCTTAAACCACACACAGAAGTATTACCCACCAGCATCAAACTGAAAGGGTGATATTTATAACATATGATCAAGCTTACCTCTCTTTTAAAACAAATCTTAAACGAGGGCGGTAATGTTTTTGGAACAACCGCATCAATTAAAAAAGAAAACATAGAACCTACAATGGAAAAATTTGTGGAGGTGCTTGGGAATATTTTTCCTAAGAAAGCCTCTACATTTAAATCCTTTGAGAAATTAGGGTCTGCAGGAAAAAAAGATATCTCTGGAGACATTGATTTATCTTACGATGTAAAAAACTTCATGAATGGTGATAAACCAGACTTTGAAGGATGGAGTATCGATCCTACAGAATTTAATGAATTATCTGAGAAGATTGCTAAGAGAGCAAGAACAGCTACTCCAGCCCAAGTTGCATTAAGAGCAATGCTGGAACTTATATCAAATAAAGTTAATGAAGCAACTGCAACAATTGAATCAGATCCTAAATCAGCAGCTAACGGTTCTTTATTTTTTGCTTACCCACAGTATAATGAAGCAGGAGAAGAGCTTCCAGAAAGCGTTCAGATCGATATAAATGTAGGAAATCCTGAATGGTTAAGATTCAGCTACTATTCAAATCTCTATAAAGGCAACGTTAAGGGTTTACATAGAACTCAATTACTTGTAGCTTTATTTACAAATAAAGGTAAAATCTTCAAACACGGTCAAGGAATCTTAGATAAAGAAACTAGGGAAGTAGAAGCAGAAACTCCTAAACAGACTTTAGAGTTAATGAACAAGCTTTACGGAACCAATATTACTCAAGATGTTCTTAATGATTATTTTGAATTAATAGATTATTTAAAATCTAATATATCAGAACAGGATTTAAATAGTATTTATGATACGTTCTTAAAAATCCTAGATTCAACTAGAGCAGATATTCCTGAAGACTTACAAGACTATTGGATTAAAAACCAGGAGCGTTTAGGTTTAAAAGGTAAATTCTTACCAGATGATTCTAACTTAATAAAATATAAAACAGCATAATGTCAGGTTCAGCAGGAGGTAATCGCATACCAAGATCAGCTGTCGAGAAGACAGTTCAAGAATATATTGATAAGGTATTAAGTAAAGTACCTGGCTTTAAATCAGCTAAAGTTTCCGGTTCATACAATACTTCTGCTAAGGAAGACTTCGGTGATATTGATCTGATTACTTCTTTCGAAGGGGAAGACAAGAAAGAATTTAAAAAGCAGCTTGCTAAGTATTTAGAATCACTTCCGGACGACATAATCGTTCCTTTTAAGAGTGAGAAGTACAAAGGCAAAAAAACCATGAATACCGGGGAGATTGTAACAATCCTATATCCGATTGTAGGAATGCCTGGTGAATTCGTTCAAGTTGATAATATAATTGCTCTATCAGAGGAAGAAGGCGACTTCAAAAAGACTTTCTTAGATTATCCAGCAGAAATTCAAGGTTTAATTTTAGGTTTAGTTAAAGTAGTTACTTTGGAAGAAGATCCTAATAAAGTAATTGCTAAGATGGGTATTAAGAATATCCCTACATTAGAACCGAATCAAGAATATGAATTTAATTTATCTTCAGCAGGTTTAACTCTTAGAATTGTAACCTTAGATCAGAACTATAAACAACTTGATAGAACAGAAGTTTGGAAATCAAGCAACTGGGCAGATGTAAAAAAACTACTTTCAGATTATAATATTGACCAATCATTTAAGGATTTAGTTTCTGATCTTAAAAAATTAAAAAATCCTAGATCTAAGAATAGAATTAAAGGTATTTTTAAATCAATGGTATCAATTAAGTCCGGAGAAGTTAATACTCCTAAAGGAGATAATAAGCAGATGGCTTTAGATACGGTTGCAACTTTGGAAGAAAAGTACGGTTCATTTATTACAGATCTCATAAGACCAATCTTAGAGGCTGAAATAGGAAAACAAACTATTGCAGTATTTCCTGGAGCATTCAAACCACCTCATGCCAGTCATTTAAAAGCAATTCAAGTAATTGCACCAAAGGTTAACAAGGTTTATGTTTATGTTTCAAAACAACCAAGAGTAAAAGAAGGTCAAGTACCTGTTGATGCAAGTCAGGCAATGGCAGTTTGGGATCTTTATAAACAAAAAGGCTTAATTCCAAGTAACGTTGAAATTAAATTAGCACAAAATGCAACTCCGGTTTTAGATGCATATCAAGAAATAGAAGCATATCCGGAAAATAAATACCTTGCCGTTTTTGGAAAGGGAGAAGAAGGCCGTTGGAAGAGTGTTGAGAAGAACAGAGAAAAATACGGACACGTAACCCCGGTTAATATCGGGAACTTAAAAGGATTATCAGCCACTGGATTAAGAACTGCTCTTAAGAATAAAGACTTACAAGCTATTGAAACTTTTTTACCTAAAGGAGTAACCGCTAAAGAATACATTCAGGCTCTTTCTAAAGGAAAAAAAGAAGACCTTACAGAAGCATATAAAGGAAAAAGAACTAACAACGGAGCACCTGGAACTTTCAAAGCAAAGATCACGAAAGCATACGGCGGTGATGTTACTATTGAAAAAGCTAAAAGATTTAAAAATAGAGAGAATGCAACTGCATTAGATAAACAGCAAGCTAACTGGTTTATTAATTTTCATTCTAACAACGAATCAATAACTCCTGCAGAATTAAAACAAGCAGATGCTTTTGCTGATACACAACTAGCTCCTATTGATGTAGATTTAACTTCCAAACACGTCTTTGATAGACTAACCGGAAGAGAATCCGATATCTCTTTTGCACAATTAATTGGATTCTTTAAAAGACTTGGAAGAAATAAAAAGGAATTTTTTGAATTCTTTAAGGAGTATGATGAAATTGTTGCAAACGACAAAACAACAAATTTAAATATTCCCTTCTTAAATATGACAAATAAAGCCATTGCTAAGACTATCATGAGAAAACCAAATTTCATGACTAGTAGTCCTAAGATGACTTTTGAAGAATTGAATGAAATAGGTGAAGCAAATGTTAAATCGTATAAGTGGGAAGAAGTTGATATGAATGGATGGGTTACTTTTGTTGAATTTACAACAGAAAGTGGAACTGAATATAAA
>Ga0114974_10002562_pt1 | contig 13981 bp, 10 predicted proteins | sample S_130206_EF_Meta_FD_87318 | JGI IMG/M metagenome (GOLD analysis project Ga0114974, IMG submission 87318) | Freshwater microbial communities from Lake Simoncouche, Canada to study carbon cycling - S_130206_EF_MetaG | ecosystem: Environmental > Aquatic > Freshwater > Lake | place: Lake...
ATGAACGCCGGGTTCGCCGGGTCGGCTTCCACTCGACGACGGAGCCGCTTCACCAGGGTGTCGACGCTCCGCACCGTGACGTAGGTGTCGCCGCGCCAGATCTTCGACAGCAGCGCTTCACGGCTGAAGACAATGCCGGGATGCGTGGCGAGCAGGTGCAGCAGGCGGAACTCCTGGTCGGTCAGTTCGACGTCCCGGCTGTCGACGCGCACCTTGCGTCGCGGCACGTCGATCTCGATGCCGCGGATTGTCAGCAGCGCCTCGGTGGCGCTTGCCGCCGCCGTCGACGCGCCGTGGCGAGGGCGTCTGAGCAGCGCCCGCGCGCGCGCCACGAGTTCACGCACCCCGAACGGCTTGGTGAGGTAGTCGTCGGCGCCGCTCTCGAGTCCCACGACCTTGTCGGCTTCCTCGCGCTTCGCCGTCAGCATCAGGATCGGCACGTCGGCATTCAACCGGCCGTTACGCACGGCGCGGCACAGCGACAGGCCATCGAGCCCCGGAAGCATCAGGTCGAGCACCATCAGGTCGAAGGACTCGGCCTGCGCCTTCGCGAGCCCAGCCTGACCGTCCACGGCCGGATCGCACGTGTATCCTTCGTGACGCAAGTGAAGACAGACGAGCTCGCGAATGTTCGGCTCGTCCTCGACCACCAGCACCCGCACGACTTCCTGACTCATCGTGTTCCCCGTGTCATCGTTGTTTCACACATCCACCATCTCCTCGTCACAGGACGGTCGTCCAATCAAGACAGAACACGCGGCCGCGTCGCAACGGCCGGCTTCAGGAGGACAGTGATGACGACGTTCAAGGCAATCGGACTCGGTCTCGGCGCAGCGGCCATCGCGGTGATCGTCGCAGGCGCGAACTACCAGAATCTTAGCGCGCAGGGGCGCGGCTTCGGCGGGCCGAGAGGGCCGGGAGGGCCAGGCAGGGCTGGCGGGCCAGGCGGGCCGGGTGCACATCGCGGCGGCCCGGGCGGGCCAGGCGGACCTGGCGGCGTCGGACCGATGATGCTGGAGCGGCTCGACCTGACGGGCGACCAGCGCGACCGCGTCCGCCAGATCATGGACTCGCACCGCGACGAGCAGCGCGCACTTGGTGACCGCGCGATGAAGGCGCACGAGGCGCTACAGGACGCCGTCACCGCCACGTTCGACGAAGGCGCAGTTCGCGCACGCGCCGCCGACGTCGCCGTGGTCGATGCCGACATGGCCGTGGCGCAGGCCCGCGTCTTCGGTGAGGTCTACCAGATCCTGACGCCGGAACAGCAGGAGAAGCTGAAGCAGCAGGCGGCGGAGATGAAACAGCGCCGCGAGAAGATGCAGGAGAACCGGCAGGAGCGGCGCGGACGGGATGGTCGTTAGTCGGTTAGTCGTTGGTCGTTAGTCCGGTCGGGGTCGTTGGTCACTTCACATGACCAACGACCAACCGACTAATGACCAATGACTAATGACTAATTGACTACCCGAGCGCCTTGACTGCCGCCACAATGTGGCTGGCGGAGATGCCGAAGCGCTCCAGCAGTTCCTCGGGCTTGCCGCTGCGCGGGATCTCGCGCACGGCGATACGGTGCACCCTGATGCCCGCTTCACTCACGGCCTCGGAGACCGCGTCGCCGATGCCGCCCGCCGGATAGTGATCCTCGACGGTGATGATCCGCCCCTTCGTGGCGGAACCGGCCGCGATGAGCGCGTCCTTCGCAATCGGCGCCAGCGAGTAGAGGTCGATCACGCGAATCGCAATGCCCTCGGCCTTCAGCACGTCGTGCGCCTTCAGCGCTTCGAACAGTGTCACGCCGGCGCCCACCACCGTCACGACATCGTTCGCACTCTGACGGACCACCTTCAACCCACCCAGTTCGAACGTCTCGTCCGGACCGTAGATGACCGGGGTCTTCGGACGGCTCGTGCGCATGTACGCCGGGCCCTTGTGCGCGGCCATCGCCGCCATCAGCCGCTCGGTGCTCACGGCATCGCACGGGTAGAGCACGGCGAAGTTCGGCTGGCTGCGGAACATCGACAGATCTTCGAGCGCCATCTGCGACGGGCCGTCCTCGCCGATCGACACCCCGGCATGCGAACCGGCCAGCTTCACGTTGAGGTTGCTGATCGCCATCATGCGGATGAAGTCGGCCGCACGGGTCAGGAATGCCGCGAACGTCGAGGGGAACGGAATGGCGCCGCGCGCCGCAAGCCCCATCGCCGAGCCAACCATCACCTGTTCGGCGATGAAGTTCTGGTAGAAGCGTTCCGGGAACGCCTTCTCGAACTTGTCGCTGAAGGTGGAGTTCTTGACGTCGGCGTCGAGTGCGACGATACGCGAGTCGGCGGCACCGAGCTTGGCGAGCGCCAGGCCGTAGGCTTCACGCGTGGCAATCTCTTCGCCCAGCTTGAAGTCCGGTGCCGACATCGGCGTCGGCGCGGCTGGGGCGGCGGGACGCACCGGCTTCACGATGAGCGCCGCGAGGTCGAGCCCCTCCTGCTGCGGCACGAAGTGGCCGTTCAGCTCGGCGAGCACCTTGTCGAGCTCTTCGCCCTGCTTGAACGCCTTGCCGTGCCAGTTGTCCTTGCCCTCGGTGACGGCAATGCCCTTGCCCTTTACCGTCCCCGCCACGATCATCGTCGGCTTGCCCTTGATGGTGCGCGCCTCGGCGAGCGCATCGAGCACCTGGTTCAGGTCGTGGCCATCGATGGTGATGGTGTGCCAGCCGAACGCGCTCCAGCGGCGGGCGAACTGGTCGAGGTCGTGCTGCCACATCGTCGGGCGGCTCTGACCGAGACCGTTCACGTCGGTGATGGCGCAGAGGTTATCGAGGCCGTCCTGCGCGGCCACCGCTGCCGCTTCCCAGACCGAGCCTTCAGCCGATTCACCGTCGCCGAGCAGGCAGTAGGTGCGGTAGTCGGAGCCGATGCGGCGGGCGTTCAGCGCGCTGCCGATGGCGGCGCAGATGCCCTGGCCAAGCGACCCGGTGGCGACGTCGACGAACGACAGGCGCGGCGTCGGGTGCCCTTCGAGATCCGAGTGGAGGTCGCGCACCTTCAGCAGCTCGGCGCGATCGAAGAGGCCGGCCTCCGCCCACGCCGCGTAGAGAATCGGCGCGGCGTGCCCCTTCGAGAGCACGAAGCGATCGGCGCCGGGGTTCTGCGGGTCTTTCGGATCGAACCGGAGTTCCGCGAAGAACAGGGCCGCAACCAGTTCGGCGGCCGACGCGCAGCTGGTCGGATGGCCGGTGCCCGACGCGGACGTCGCAACGACGGAGTCGATGCGCAACCGGGTGGCAATGTTGGTGAGAGCGGGAACGAGAACGGAACGATCCATGTGGGTCATCGCGAAATGCTGATTTCAGAATGCAGAATGCAGATTTGAGCGAGATTGCTCCGACCCGTGATGCCGAGCAGCGTGCGGCATCAGAGGGCCAGGGTGCTCTGGAGAGCCCTTGAAAGTTTAGTGCAGAAGCTCCGTCAACGCGAACCAGTCGAGCAGGGCGGCGCCGAAGCGGCCTGCCTCGTCAGGGTATTCGCCCAAACGCGTCTCGAGCATCGTCGCGAGCCGCCGCGCATCGCCCTCGTCGTCGGCGCCAGGAGCGATGACCGCAGCCGCCACGTAATCGGCGTCGGCATGGAGCGCGGCGATGCGGCAGAGCACACGCAACGCCACGCAATTGGCGCCGAAATCGACGTCGAAGGCGCCGGCGTCCTCGTGGAACCAGTGTCGGCGGGCATGCCGGAGGAGTTCCTCGGCCAGCATCGCATAAGGAAATCGCCCCGACAGGTCGAACGCCGCCAGCAGGGCCGACGCACAGTGCAGATGTGCGGCGGCGCTCAGGCCCAGCAGGCCGTCGCCCGGTTCGTAGCTGCGGCGGACGAACAGCTCGAGCGCGTCGACCGCGTCCGGAAGGTCCTGGCTGACGGCCGAACGCAGCCGTTCGTCGTCGGACAGCGTGGCCGCATCGGTCAGCAGCCGGAGCCACTGCATGCGGCTGCACGGCTCAGAGGCCGGTCCGGCGAGCGACAGTCCCCGGGTGAGCCCCTGCTCGACGCCGTCGCGCACCGAACCGTCGCCGGTGGCGTAGAGGCGCAGGAGGAAGAGCACCGCCTCCGGCGGGAGGCCCTCCAGACTTCCGGCCAGGACACGATCTCTGGCCCATTCGGTCGCGGCGCGCGTCACCGGCAAATTATAATGACGGGACGCCTGCAGTCGGACCCCGACCGTTTCCCACACATTGGTGCGGACGGCGCGGCCGCCCTCACTCGAGTACCAGCGCGCATGACTCACACGATCACGCTCATCCCCGGCGACGGCATCGGCCCCGAAGTGACGGAAGCTGTCGTTCGCATCCTCGCCGCCTCCGGCGTCTCCATCAACTGGGAGCGCCACGACGCGGGCGTGCTCGCCGTCGATCGCGGCGACGTGCCGCTGCCGATCGAACTGCTCGACTCGGTCCGCCGCAACAAGGTGGCGCTGAAGGGACCGGTCACCACGCCGATCGGCACCGGCTTCACCAGCGTCAACGTCGGCCTGCGCAAGGCGCTTGACCTGTTCTCGAACCTGCGGCCGGTGTGGAACATGCCGGGCGTCGAGAGCCGCTACACCGGCATCGACCTGGTCATCGTGCGCGAGAACACCGAGGACCTCTATGCCGGCCTCGAGCACGAGATCGTGCCGGGCGTGGTCGAGAGCCTGAAGATCATCACCGAGAAGGCATCGACCCGCATCGGCCGCTTCGCGTTCGAGTACGCGCGCAAGCATGGCCGCAAGAAGGTGACGTCCATCCACAAGGCCAACATCATGAAGTTGAGTGATGGCCTGTTCATCGGCAGCGTGCGCGCCGTCGCGCGCGAGTATCCCGAGATCGCCTACGACGAGAAGATCGTCGATGCCGCCTGCATGATGCTGGTCATGAAGCCGGAGCAGTTCGACGTGCTGGTGATGCCGAACCTCTACGGCGACATCGTGTCCGACCTGTGCGCCGGCCTGGTCGGCGGCCTCGGCGTCGTCGGCGCGGCGAACCTCGGCACCGAGATCGGGGTGTTCGAAGCCGTGCACGGCAGCGCGCCGGACATCGCCGGCAAGAACGTCGCGAACCCGACGGCCCTGCTGCTGTCGGCCATTCTCATGCTGCGGCACATCAACGAGGATGCGGCAGCCGAGCGGATCGTGGCCGCGCTGAACAGCGTGCTCGCCTCCGGCGCCTCGCGCACGCGCGACCTCGGCGGCACGACCTCCACCTTCGAATTCGCGGACGCAGTCTGCCGGGCGATCGCCTGATCGCCGTGCTATAGTCCGGAGAATCCATGCTGGATGACATCGCCCAGGCTGTCCTGGCGCGCGAGGAAGTCGTCAAATACCTCCGCGGCGGAATGGGCGAACGCGGCGACCAGGCCCGAGAGCGCGTTCACGCGTATCTCGAGGAACTGCGCACCACGCAGCGGCCCACTATCTATCGCGCGCTCCAGCACCCGCTCTATCCGATTCTCCGGAAGATCGAGCGGGTGCACGAGCAGCTGCACCACGTGGTGAACGCGGTCCGCACCAGCCGCGTGGTCTACGCCTCCAATCACAAGAGTCACACCGACTATCTCGTCGAGCCACTGGTGCTCGACGACAACGGCGTCCGTCCGCCACTCATCGCGGCCGGCATCAACCTGTTCGGTGGTCCGCTCGGCCTGATTCACAAGCACGTCACCGGGGCGATCCCGATTCGACGCAATACCAAGGACCCGGCGTATCTGATCACGCTGAAGGCCTACGTCGCCGAGATCCTGAAGAAGCACGACATCTTGTTCTACCCGGAGGGCGGCCGCAGCTACAGCGGCGAGTTGAAGGCCACGAAGACCGGCCTCATTCACGCCGCGCTCCAGGCGGAGTGCCCGAACCTGGTCGTCGTGCCGGTCGCCATCTCCTACGACCTGGTGCTCGAGGATCACATCCTCGCCAAGCAGGGCACGAAGAAGCGCCAGCGGGCGTTCTCGCGCGAAGTGGCCGAGATGGTGCGCTACGCCGTCGGCTACCGCTCGCGGGCGTACGTCACCTTCGGCGCGCCGATCGCCGCGAGTGGCTACGACCCGAACTCGCGCACCGAAGTGCTCGAGCTGAGCCGGTTGGTCCGGACGCGGATCGGGTCGCAGATGAAAGTGCTGCCGACCGCGCTGTTCGCCTCGGCGATGCGCCCGTCCATCACCAGGAAGGACCTCGAGGATCGGATCGACCGCATGATCGAGGAACTGGCCGCCAAGCACGCGAACCTTGCCGTCACCAGCGGCCGGCAGGCGGTGGATGAGGCGGCGGAGCCGCTCGAAACCCGCGGCATCGTGGTGCTGGAGAATGGCCGCTTCCGTGTGCGGGAACGCAACGTGCTGAAGTTCTACGCCCGCTCCATCGAACACCTGCTCGTCACCACTGGCAGAACACACTGAACGTGACGATATAACCGACGACGGCGCACGTGCCGTCGTACCCTTCGTCAGAGCGCAGCATGTTCTCGAACGCCGCCAAGGCCGTCTTCCACCTGCTTGCCCAGAGCGACACCCTGCGTGCCGTCGCGTCCCGCTACGGGATGCGGAGCCGGTCGTCGTTCGCGCGCCGCTTCATCGCCGGTGAAACGGTCGAGGAGGCAATTGCCGCCGCACGCGACATCGAGACGCGCGGGCTCATGCAGACGCTCGACTACCTCGGCGAGAGTGTCTCGTCGCTGGCCGAAGCCGACGCCGCCACGAAGGACTACCTGCGCGTCGTCGATGCCATCACCCAGGCCGGCGTCATCCGCAACCTCTCACTGAAGCTCACCCAGCTCGGCCTCGATGTCGACCGCGCCTCGGCCATCGACAACCTGCGCAAGATCCTCGAGCGGGCGCAGGGTTTCTTCGTCCGCATCGACATGGAGAGCTCGGCGTATACCGACGTGACGCTGAACATCGTCGAAATCCTGTGGCAGCAGGGCTACCGCAATATCGGCGTCGTCCTGCAGGCCGACCTCTACCGCACGGTGGCCGACGAGGAACGGATCAGCGCCCTCGGTGCGCGCATCCGCCTCGTGAAGGGTGCGTATCGCGAGTCGAAGGCCGTGGCCTACCAGCAGAAGGCCGACGTCGATGCGCAGTTCGCCGCGCTGACGCGCCGGCTGCTCGAGCGCGGACACTACCCCGCCATTGCCACGCACGACATCGCCATGATCAACGTGGCGCGCGAGCACGCCGCCTCGCTCGGGCTGGCGAAGGACGCCTTCGAGTTCCAGATGCTCTACGGGATCCGCCGCGACCTGCAGCAGATGCTGGTGAAGGATGGCTACCGCGTCCGCGTCTACGTGCCGTTCGGACGGCAGTGGTTCCCCTACTTCATGCGACGCCTCGGTGAGCGCCCCGCGAACCTCATGTTCGTGCTCCGCGGTCTCGCCGCGGACCGTGGGTAGCCGAACCCGCCCAGCCGTTGGTCAACGGCCGCGCTTCGTGGTTAGCTAGTAGCCAACCATGAGCACCGTCGTCGCCATCACTGGCGCCTCCGCCGGCATCGGCAAAGCCACCGCCCTTCGCCTCGCACGCGACGGCGCCTCCATCGCGATCTGCGCGCGACGCCTCGATCGCCTCGAGGCCGTCGCCGACGACATCCGGCGCGCCGGCGGACAGGCACTCGCCGTCGCGGCGGACGTGACGAAGCCCGACGACATGCGCGCGTTCATCGACGCCACAGTGCAGGCGTTCGGCCGCCTGGACGTCGTCATCTGCAACGCGGGGTTCGGCATCTACGGTGAGATCGATCGCGTCACGCCCGAGCAGATGCAGTCGATCATGGACGTGAACTACTTCGGCACCTTCCACACCGTCCGCGCCGCGCTGCCGCTGTTCCGCACGCAGGGGCACGGGCACACCATCATCATCTCGTCCGTTGCGGGGAAGCGCGGCATCCCGTTCATGGGCCCCTACTGCGCGACGAAGTTCGCGCAGATCGGCATGGCCGAGAGCCTGCGCGCGGAACTGAAGGGCACGGGCCTGCACGTCTCCATCGTCTATCCCATCTCGACCAACACCGAGTTCTTCGAGGTGATGACGCAGAACTCCGGCTTCGCCACGCGCGCCAACGGCCCCAAGCAGTCGCCCGACAGCGTCGCGGACGCCATCGTCCGCGCCATCCGGAAGCCGGTGCCCGAGGTCTACCCCTACCTGCCCGCCAAGGGGCTCGCCGTGCTGAACGCCATCTTCCCCGGCCTCACCGACACGCTCACGAAGCGGTGGGGACGGAAGCCGATCAGGAACTAGAGGTTGGAGGTTGGGGGTTGGGACGCATGACCGCGAACGATGAGGCGCTGGCCATCGCGCAGGCAGTACGCCGCGAGGGCGGACGCGCGCTCATCGTCGGCGGCTGGGTGCGCGATCGCCTGCTCGGCCACGACGAGTCGAAGGACATCGACATCGAAGTGTTCGGTGTCGACGCCGCGCGACTGCGTGCACTGCTCGAGGCGCGTGGCCGTGTCGAAGCTGTGGGCGAGAGCTTCCAGGTCTACAAGTGCGGCGACATCGACGTGTCGCTGCCGCGCCGCGAGTCGAAGTCGGGCCGCGGCCATCGCGGCTTCGTCGTCGCTGGCGATCCGTCGATGGGATACGACGAGGCGGCTCGCCGCCGCGACTTCACGGTCAACGCCATCTCGTTCGATCCGCTCACTGGCGAAGACATCGACCCGTTCGACGGCCGCGCCGATCTCGAGCGGCGCCTGCTCCGCGTGGTCGATCCCGGCACGTTCGCCGACGACAGCCTGCGTGTGCTGCGCGCCGTGCAGTTCGCGGCGCGCTTCGCGCTGACGCTCGACGACGAGACACGGGCCATCTGCCGCGCCATCCCGCTCGACGATCTGCCGGCCGAACGGGTCTGGGGTGAATTCGAGAAGCTGCTCTTCGCACCGAAGCCATCTATCGGGCTGGCGCTGGCGCTCGACCTCGGCATCGTTGAACGGCTGTGGCCTGAACTGCATGCGCTGGTTGGCTGTCCGCAGGAACCCGCGTGGCATCCCGAAGGCGACGTGTGGGTGCACACGCTGCAGGTGGTCGATCAGGCGCGCACGCGCGTCGACGATCTGCCGCGGCCGCAACGGCTCGCCATCATGCTCGGCGCCGTCTGCCACGACCTGGGCAAGCCCGCCACAACCGCGTTCAGCGACGGACGCATTCGTTCGATCGATCACGAGGCACAAGGCGTCGCGCCGGCCACGGCGTTCCTCGATCGGCTGAACGTGCACTCGTTCGACGGTTACGACGTACGGGCGCAGGTGCTCGGCATGACCGAGCAGCACCTGAAGCCGGGCATGTGGTTCAAGGCGCCGACGCCGGTCGGCGACGGCGCCTTCCGTCGCCTCGCGCAAAAGGTCGATCTGGAACTGCTGGCGCGCCTCGCGAAGTCCGATTGCCTGGGACGCGCACCGGGCGTCTTCAGCGCTGACGCCATGGACTGGTTCCTCGAACGCGCGCGTGCCCTCGGCGTGCAGCACGCGCCGCCCGCGCCCATGCTGCTCGGCCGGCACCTGCTCGACCTGGGCGTGAAGCCAGGCCCGCGCATGGGCGAACTGCTGAAGGCGGTGTACGAGCAGCAGCTCGATGGCAGCGTTGCGTCGATGGACGACGCGGTCGCGGCGGCGAGACGCTTGGTCGAACAAGCGTAACGCGGTCAGGCTGCGCGCCCCCTGGTGGCCGCCGACCGGGCTGATGCCGATGCCCTTCGAACCGACCCCGGTGAACGACGCCGACAGCGTCATCCGGAGCGCCGGTCCGTCTGAGCGCGCCGTAGCCGCCCGCACAAATTGTCGTCCCCGCCCGCGCAAATGACGTGGGGAGCGCGTCGGCATGGAACAATGACGTGCGCCTTCGAACCGGCGCTTGACCCTGGACAGTGGAGCTATTGATGACCTACTACGGTGCGAAGAACCTCGGCGCGAGTTGGCGGACGGTGCGGACGAACACGATTCAGGTGGCGCAGGAGATCCCGGAGGAACAGTACAGCTTCCGGGCGGCCGAAGGCACCATGAGCGTCCGCGAGTTGCTCGCGCATCTCGCGGTGTCGCCGCACTGGGCCGAGCAGCTCCACTTCGTCGGGCGCAAGGACCTCGTCACCATGGAAGACTTCGGGCGCTACCACGCCGAGGCCAACGCCGTCGCGGCCACCCTGACGAGCAAGGCGGCGATCATCGACGCCCTGACATCGCGCGGTGAGACGTTCGCCGCAGGGCTCGAGGCGATGAGCGAGGGTGCCCTCGCAGAGGTGGTGGCATTCGGGCCTCCCATCCCTGGACCGGGCAAGTCGCGTTTCGAGATGCTGCTCGGCGTGAAGGAGCACGAGATGCATCACCGCGGACAGTTGAACCTCATCGAGCGGATGCTGGGCATCGTGCCCCACCTGACGCGCGCGCGCCAGCAGCGCGCCTGAAGCAACGGGTACCGGTCGCCGTCCTCGGCCGTGTGTCCGCGTGCAGCCCGATCGGCGCGGCCGCTGCGGGTATCGACGATGCCGTGGCCCGGCTACGAATCGGTCCATCTGGCGCAGGGGCGCCGTTGACTCGGCGTTCCTGACCCTCGACGACACCCTCACCATCATGCAGCGCGGCAAGCGGATCGGCGTCGCGACCAGCGACATCGGGGCCGGCAGGTTCGACGCCGTGCTGACGGCGGCACACCGCGGTCTAGGTGGACCACCTCGTCGACCCGGCATTCCTCCCGCAATCCGCACCGTGACATGCAGCCGTCGCCGAGAACATTGCCAAACTCGGCTCCCAACCCGAAGTGACCGCGCTCGCGCTGATTGGTGCGGAGCGGGAGCTCGTGACGGCCTCCCAGCCGATTGCCCTGGCCGCCAGCCCTGGCGACATCCGCGTCCAGGCCAGGCGCCCGGCCTACCCAATCACAGTTATCGCGGGATTCGGCGCTTGACCCTCATCTGGCGGGGAGGCACACTGACCGCGCTTTTGGGTGTGCTAGCGAGCGGGCATCCGCACGGTCACTGCAGCGAAAGGACTTCACTTATGGCAGGTAGAATTTCGCGGACGGTCGCAGCGGCCATCGCGGTCTGCGGCCTCTTGGTTCCGGGCCTTTTGCAGGCTCAGGGTCTCGCCGTCGGGGCGATCGCGCCAACGCGGCACTGGAACGGCCAGGGCATCGCGCCGGTATACGAGGGATTCGACGTCAACCAGGACGGCTCGTACAACCTGTGGTTCGGCTACATGAACCGGAACTTCGAGGAAGACGTCGACGTTCCGGTCGGCCCGGACAACAAGTTCGAGCCCGGTCCGGATCGGGGTCAGCCAACGCACTTCGACGTGCGACGTCACAAGGACATCTTCAAGGTGACGGTGCCCAAGGACTTCAGCCCTAGTGCCAAGGTCGTCTGGACGCTCAACGTGCACGGCCAGGCGATGTCGGTCGCCGGCACGCTCGGGCGCCAGTGGCAGATCGACCGCCTGCGCACCACGCGCGGCGGCAACGTCAATGACATCAACTCGAACCTGCCGCCAGTGGTTGACGCACAGGCCAACACCTCGTCGGTCGCCACGGGTCGAGCGGTCACGGTGAACGTCTCGGCCACCGACGACGGTCGGCCGAAGAAGCGCGGCAGCCCCACGGAACCGGCGGGCCTGGTGGTCGAGTGGGCCAAGTACCGAGGGCCCGGCACGGTCACCTTCGCGACGGCGAAGCTGCCGCTGCGCGACGGCAAGGCGTCCACGACGGCGACCTTCAGCGAACCTGGCGACTACACGCTCATCGGCGTGGTGGACGACGGCTCCGGCGAAGTTTCTGGTGATTTCGGCTATCACTGCTGCTGGACCAACGCGACGCTGAATGTCACCGTCACGGGCGCGAAGGGCCCGTCGGCCGCGTCGGCTGCGGCGCCAACCTTCACCAAGAACATCGCGCCACTCTTCCAGGAGAAGTGCACGTCGTGCCATCACGCGGGCACCGTGGCGCCGATGTCGCTGACCACCTACGACGAGGTCCGTCCGTGGGCACGGTCGATCCGCACGCGGGTCGCCAACCGGGAGATGCCGCCGTGGCACCTCGACAAGTCGGTCGGCATCAGGAAGTACAAGAACGATCTCTCGCTGACCGACGACGAGATCGCGCTGGTGACGCGCTGGGCTGACGCAGGCGCCCCCGCTGGCAATCCGGCCGACATGCCGCCGCCACAGAAGTTCACGGCCGAAGACGCGTGGCACATCGGCAAGCCCGATCTCGTGGTGAAGATGGACGGGACGCACAAGATGTACGCGAACGGCCCGGACTGGTGGATCGACTACTTCGGCGACACGGGACTCGCCGAAGACCGGTGGATCAAGGCGATGGAGATCAAGCCGAGCAACCGCAAGATCGTCCACCACGTCGTGACCTACGTCATCGAGCCAGACGCCCCGGCCGGCACGCCCGCGGGCGGGGTCAACCTGCACGAATACGCCGTCGGCAAGTACGGCGACACCTTCAACGACAACACCGGTCGGTTGCTGAAGGCTGGATCGAAGATCCGCTTCGACATGCACTACTCCGCCTCGGGCGAAGCGCTGACCGACCAGACCGAGCTCGGCATCATCTTCTACCCGAAGGGTTACACCCCGAAGTACGACGTCCGCTCGATCTCGTTTCGCAACCTGCCGAACGACGAGCTGGAGATTCCACCGAACTCCATCGTCCGGCACGACGGCTACTTCCGCCTGACTCGACCGGTTCGCCTGGACGCGTTCCAGCCGCACATGCACATGCGGGGCAAGGCGATGACGTTCGAGGCCATCAATCTCGACAACACGGTCACGGTCCTGAGTTCAGTCGATCACTTCGACTTCGGCTGGCACATCTCCTACCTTTACGCTGACGACGTGGCGCCGCTGCTGCCGGCAGGGACCATCCTGCACATGACCGGCGTGCACGACAACACGGCGGCCAACAAGAAGAACCCGGACCCGGCGATGTGGGCGGGCTACGGCGAGCGCAGCGTGGACGATATGCTCCAGGTCTGGCTCAACGTCGTCTACCTGGACGAGCCCGAGTACAACCGGCTCGTTGCGGAACGCAAAGCCAAGCAGGCCTCGCGGACCTCGACCAACCAGCAGCAACAACAGCAGTAAGGCACGGCACGCGCCAGCGGGTCGGGGCGAGCGGCGTCCTCACCCTGCCCCCCTGGCGCGATCCCCCTTTCCCGCTCGAGGATCCGTCATGCCGAAGCGTCTCGCAATCCCCGCACTCACACTCCCGGCGCTGGCCATTGCCGCGCTGGTCACGTACTCGGCTGGCATTCACGGCCAGAACGGCTCGGCCAAGGGGGAATGGCCACACTACGGGGCCGACCTGGCCAACACCCATTACTCGCCGCTGGCGCAAATCAGCGCCGCCAACTTCGGCAAGCTCGAGGTCGCCTGGCGGTTCAAGACCGACGCCCTCGGTCCGCGCCCGGAGTATCAATTCGAATCGACGCCGCTGATGATCGGCGGCATGGTGTATTCCACAGGGGGCTCGCGTCGCGCGGTTGTCGCGCTCGATGCAGGCACCGGCGAGTTGAAGTGGATGCACAGCGAAGACGAGGGCGCCCGCGGCAGCGCCGGCCCGCGCCTGTTGTCGGGACGCGGCTTGTCCTACTGGACCGATGGTCGCGAGTCGCGCATCCTCTACGTCACGCCAGGCTACCGGCTGGTCGCGCTCGACGCGAAGACGGGCAACGTCATCCAGACCTTCGGCGAGAACGGCGCGGTTGACCTGAAGAAGGACGACGACCAGGTCATCGATCCGATGAGCACCGAGATCGGCCTGCACGCCACGCCGGTTGTGGCGAAGAACGTCGTGATCATCGGCGCAGCGCACCGATCGGGCGGCGTGCCCACGAGCAAGACGAACGTCAAGGGCTACGTGCGCGGCTTCGACGTGAAGACCGGCAAGCGTCTCTGGATTTTCCACACCATCCCCTCGCCAGGCGAGTACGGGAACGACACGTGGGAAAAAGACTCGTGGTCGTACACCGGCAACGC
>Ga0114974_10002565_pt1 | contig 13969 bp, 16 predicted proteins | sample S_130206_EF_Meta_FD_87318 | JGI IMG/M metagenome (GOLD analysis project Ga0114974, IMG submission 87318) | Freshwater microbial communities from Lake Simoncouche, Canada to study carbon cycling - S_130206_EF_MetaG | ecosystem: Environmental > Aquatic > Freshwater > Lake | place: Lake...
GGAGCCATATTCCAGTAGTGCCAGTAATACCTGCCTCTGCTGCTGGGTTACGCCCACATCATTAAGGATGGGGTGAAAATTTGCAAAACGCACTCGCGCACCTGCAAATGTCAAGTTTCATAAAGCCTTGAAACAAGGCACATTAAAAATACAAACAAGAATAACTTGATTTATAAGGGTAATCCATTACGTGCCTTATTTTCGTTTTGTGCATAAAATCTTTATCATGGATAAAAATGTAAAACCAACCGCAAGTGAACAAGCATTGACATCGCTTAGACATGATGTACTGTCATTGTCATTTCTACCTGGAACCAAACTGAAGATTGAAGATCTTCAACAAGCCTATGGACTTTCTTCCAGTCCGCTTAGGGAAGCCTTGAATCGACTCTCAGAGGAAGGGTTGGTTAGATCGGACGACCGAAAAGGATTTCGTGTTGCATCCGTCTCAGAAGATGACCTTCGCGATATCACACGTATGAGGTTGCTTGTTGATTTACCAGCGCTTGAGGAGTCTATGAAGAACGGAACAGATGCTTGGGAGGCCCGAGTTGTAGCAAGCTTCCATTTGCTGGAAAAGGTTGAGGTTCGCTTGCCAGATGGCCCCGTGGTGCTTGACCCCGAATGGAGTCAGCTGCATAAGTCTTTCCATGCTGCCTTGATAAGTGCATGTAATTCCGAGCGACTTGTTAGCAACAGCCGAAGTTTGTTTGATCAAGCTGAGCGCTATCGGCATATATCTGCCCGCCACAGAACTGTAGTCAAGCGTAAAAGTGAAGAGCATAAGTTGCTCATGCGCGCCGTACTCAAGCGAGATATCGAAACGGCATGCCACCTGCACCAAGAGCATGTTCTGAGTACGCAAAAAAATGCACTGAAGGCATTGGCCTTGTGGAATAAAGATACGCATTAATTTTTGGAGATAGATATGTTGAAAATTACCCGGCCTACACCTTCTCATTTCGGAATTTTTGCGACTGATGTGGAGAAAATGGTCAACTTCTACAAGACTGTTTTTGATTTAACTGAGACGGATCGTGGCGTTGGAAAAACTTTTAAAGCCCCCCTGGTTTTCCTTAGTGCCAATCCAGATCAGCATCATCAGTTAGTGATTGCTGGCGGACGTCCTGTAGAGGCGACTTTTAGTACGGTTATGCAATTGTCTTTTGCTGTCCCAAGCATTCAATACTTAAGAGATATCAAAAAAGTTGCAGCTGAACATGGTGCCACTCACATCAGGCCTCTCAACCATGGAAATGCGCTTTCTGTGTACTTTTCAGATCCTGAGGGAAATACGGTTGAAACCTATATAGATATGCCGTTCTATATTTCGCAGCCTCATGGTGATCCTCTAGATCTTGGCAAGGATGATGCAACCTTGCTTCGCGAAACTGAAGAGATTTGCCGCAATGACCCTAGCTTCAAGCTTTTGGAAGACTGGCGCGCCGAAGTCTTTAAATAACCCGAAATCGGACCCAACTTTTTAACAATCAGGAAAACAATGAAACTTTTATCTTTTATTTTCGAAGGTCGCACCACATGGGGCGCTGTTGTTGGTCAAGATGACGTCGTTGACCTTGGCAAGGCAATGCCTCAGTATGCTAATTTGGCCCAATACATTGGCTCCGGGGCCTATTTAGAAGCTAGCAAACATGTTGCAGGGAAAACGCCAGATGCAAAATTGGCGCAGATTACATTCTTGCCTGTCATTCCAGAGCCTGAAAAAATTATCTGTGCTGTTCGCAATTACATGGATCATCATCAAGAGGTATTGGCGGCAGGCATGCACCGTGAACTGACAGAAGAGCCCCCCATCTTTTTGCGTGTGTGGCGCTCACAAGTTGCGCACAATCACCCCATCATTTGCCCTAAGGTTTCTAATACCTTGGATTGGGAAGGTGAGTTGGCCGTAATTATTGGTAAACCTGGCCGATTCATCACTGAGGAAAAAGCGTTTGAGCACGTTGCTGGCTACTCTTGTTACAACGATGGCAGTATCCGAGAATGGCAATTTCACGCGAAACAAATTGCATCAGGTAAAAACTTTGAATCTACAGGTGGCTTTGGCCCTTGGATGGTTACGGCTGATGAAATTGCTCCAAACCAAGCGCTCAAGCTTATTACGCGGTTGAACGGCGAGGTCGTCCAATCGAGTCACACGGGAAACATGATTTTCCCAATCGCAAAGCTCATTAGCTATGCCTCAACCATCTTCACACTGGTCCCAGGCGATGTAATTGCAACGGGCACACCAGCAGGTGTGGGCTGGAGCCGTAAGCCGCAAAAATTTATGAAACCAGGTGACATTTGCGAAGTTGAAATTGAACATATCGGAACACTGATCAATCCGATTGCTGCTCAAATTTAAATAGCATGCAAGTCGTACGCGTCCACCAACCGGGGGGGCCAGAAGCATTGTGTATTGAACAACTGCCTCTACCCATCCCTGGACCTGGCGAGGTGAGAGTTCACGCCCATGCTATCGGTGTAGGTCGTCCTGACGTCTTGATACGTCAGGGTACTTACAAATGGATGCCACCGTTACCCGCAATTCCAGGCGCAGAACTTGCCGGTGTCATCGATGCCGTGGGAGAGCGGGTAACTTTACTAAAGGTAGGTCAGCGTGTTTTGGTTAGTTCGCGAGATCTAACTCAAAGAGGTGGCTGCTACGTTCAAAGTATCGTGGTTCCAGAAAGTGCACCTTACATACTGCCTGATGAAATATCGTTGAACGACGCGGTCAGTTTGCCAAATTTGCAACTTGCATTGGCGCTTATGCAGGCTGCAAGTCCAGGTCACTCACCAATACCAGGAACAGTATTAATAACGGGCGCCGCAGGCGGGGTGGCTACGATGCTTTCCCAAGTAGCTCGGTATAACGGCTTCAAAACAATCGGTACAGCTCGCTCCGATGACAAAAGACAATTTGCGTTGTCGAATGGTTTTGATGCGGTCCTTGACGCAAATCCTGTGACGCTTGTTGAGCAAGTCATGTCAGCAACTGGCAATCAAGGTGTTAACTTGGTGTATGACCACTTAGGGGGGGCAATTTTCCCTGCGTGTGTTCGAAGCCTAAGTCCGTTGGGGTTGGCCGTTTCGTACAACATCATTACTGGACAGCCAGATACGGATGTATTTGGACTGCTACGAGAACTGCTAGGTAAGAGTCTGGGTGTACGTTGTTTTTCGATGCATACATTTGATGAAGACAAAAAAAACCGCCAAAGCATGATGTTGAGCGCAATTCAACTTATGTCTCAGGGTCATGTTAAGGCGCCACCAGCAGTTGTGATGAATTTTAGCCAGGTTGCTGAAGCGCATGACATTCTTGATAAAGGACTAACGTTAGGCAAGATAGTTTTGAAACCAAACTAAGTGAATATATAAAAAAGTCGAGACAAATCATGAAAAACCAAACAAAAAAATTTTTAATAAAAACCCTCCCTTTGCTATTTTCAATATTGCTTCCGGTGATGGGAAATGCACAAAACTATCCAGATAAGAGCATCAAGATTTTGCAAGGATTTGCAGCTGGCGGCAATGCAGATGCAATCGCCAGGGCTGTTGGAATAGAGATATCTAAAGGACTTGGACAAGCTGTTGTTGTTGAAGCGCAAGCAGGAGCAGGCGGCACTATTGCAGCTGGAACGGTAGCTAGAGCTAAACCTGATGGCTACACCTTGTTGCTAGCAACAGGGGGTCATGCTGTGGCGGGTGCTCTTTATAACAATCTGAGTTATAAAACAGTGCAAGACTTTGAGATGATTAGCACCATCACCTATTTCCCATTTCTGATGGTTGTTTCAGCAGAGGGGAAATTCCCCAATCTTCCAGCGTTGATGAGTCAAGCAAAAGCTAATCCCGGAAAAATGGCATACGGAACTGCGGGAATTGGTTCGACGCATCATTTAGCTGGTGAGCTCTTTGCAAGTATGGCTAAATTAGATTTGTTACACATCCCTTATCGTGGGGATGCAGCCTCAATTACAGCACTTTTAGCCGGTGATGTGCCATTCATTATCGCGCCTCCTACAGCTGTGCTAACTAACATTAAGGCAGGAAAACTAAAGGCAATTGCAGTGACTGGTTCGCAGCGATGGGTTGGCATGCCTGATGTCCCTACTGTTGCGGAGCAAGGTGTAGGCGGGTATGACGTCAGATCATGGGCTGGGTTAATGGCTCCAGCGGGTACGCCTCGCCCAATTGTTAATCGTTTAAACGTGGAAATTCAGAAATCCCTACAGCTTTCAAATATCAAATCTCGTCTCGAAGAAATGGGAGGCGAGGCCCGTGGAAGTACACCTGAAGAGATGAAGTCAATGGTGGCTTCTGAAACACAAAAGTGGACTCAAGTTATTAGCAACGCCAAGATTCCAAAACAATAAAGTCAATAGGATAATCATGTCTTTAATCAAAATTCGCAAACGTAGCCTCATTGTTGAAACCCAATTTCATGAGGGTGGTCCCGTCACTGAAACGCCTCTCAAACTTGCTGCATCTTGTGCGGTGATCGAAAATCCTTATGCGGGGAAGTATGAGCCTGATCTCATGCCCTTTATGGCGGAATTGCGCGAACTGGGAACCCTGCTGGCACAAGAGTTAGTCGATACGCTTGGTAAAGAAAATATTGAGATTTATAGTAAAGCAGCCATCGTGGGCGTGAATGGTGAAATGGAACACGGCGCTGTCTGGCACGAGGCTGGTGGTTGGGCTATGCGTGCTGTTCTGGGCGAACCTAAAGCTATGGTGCCAGCAAACAAGGCAGTTGCTGGCGCTGGCTATCGCCTAATGGTTCCGCTTCATTACATTCATGCAAGCTACGTTCGTAGCCATTTCAATAGCATGGAAGTTGGAATTCAAGATGCACCGCGTCCAAACGAAATTCTCTTCGCCCTGGTCATGGGGACTGGAGGCCGCGTGCACTCTCGGCTTGGTGGTTTAACCAAAGAAGCTGTTTCAGCTCACGACGGCTTGCGCTGATCCTTGATGGACGCGGTTTTTTTAAATAAGTGAGAAATTTAATGACCTTTAAAGTATTGGCCATTTCAGGAAGTTTGCGAAAAAATTCTACAAATTCATTTGCTTTAAAGGCATTGCAAAAAATAGCACCTACAGATATCACCATCGAGATTGCGAATATTTCGGAAGTACCCATGTACAACTGTGATTTGCATGAGCTTGGTGAACCGCGAGCCGTTACCGACTTGAAATTGAAAATTCGTCAAGCTGATGCAATCGTCATTGCGACGCCGGAATATAACTTTTCAGTTCCTGCAGTTTTAAAAAATGTGCTCGATTGGGTATCCCGACCACCAGAACCGCCTTTCAATGAAAAGCCAGTAGCCATTCTGGGCGTTTCACCAGGGCCAGTGGGTACGGCACGGGTGCAATATCATCTGCGTCAAATTCTTGTTTTCATGAATACCTTCACTTTGAACAAGCCAGAAGTTTTCATCAATCATTCAGCGCAAAAATTTGACTCGAACGGTGAGTTGACCGATGAGCAAACCAAAAAGTTTTTATTAGATCAACTTTTAGCTTTGAAAATTCTTGCCAACCGCGTAAAAGTCTCAGATGCAACTGTTTGATTCTTTGGTAGGTAATTTCAATGGGAAAATTATCAGAGACCCTGGCGACATGCAGCAATTCCTCACCGATTGGAGAGGCAAGTGGACAGGTGTTGCCATTGCTGTCATTCAGCCAGAGCGTACAGAGGATGTCGCCTTGGCTGTTCGATGGTGTCATGAACATAATATTTCAGTAGTCCCTCAAGGTGGTAATACCGGCCTGTCTGGGGGGGCGACACCCAACAATTCAGGGCTTAATGTTGTTCTTTCGCTTTCGCGTATGAAGCAGATCAGAGGGATCGATGTTGTTAACAACACAATTTCTTTAGATGCGGGGGTGACACTGCAGGCTGTTCAAGAAGCAGCTGATGCTGTGGGAAAACTATTTCCACTTAGCTTAGCGGCGGAAGGAACTTGCACTATCGGTGGAAATTTAGCAACCAATGCTGGAGGTGTTCAGGTTCTTCGGTACGGCAATGCTCGAGATTTATGCTTAGGTCTTGAAGTTGTCACCTCAGATGGTCGTATTTGGAATGGTATGAAGTCTCTCAGGAAAGACAATACCGGGTATGACTTAAAAAATATATTTATCGGCAGTGAAGGTACCTTAGGCGTTATTACAGGGGCAACACTCAAGTTGTTTGAAAAGCCAAAAAGTAAAGTTGTTTCCTTCATTGCTCTTTCCGATCCAAGTTCAGCCATCAGCTTGTTAAAGCTATCCCAAGAAATGCACTCAAATGAATTGACCGCATTTGAGTTAATGAGTGATGAATGCATTAGCCTGGTTGAGAAGCATGTTGATACTGCTCGGTTACCTTTGGCTGTTCGATCTGAATGGTACGTGCTACTTGAATTGTCAAGCTCAAGTGATGAACAAGCACTTTCAGCGCGCATTGAAAATTTATTGGAAGCAGCGATGGAGGCTGAGCTGATAACCGATGCTGCCATTTCATCTTCAATCGCTCAATTTAATTCCATTTGGTCTTTGCGCGAAGATATATCAGAGGCACAAGCTGCTGAAGGCAAAACAATCAAACACGATATTTCGTTGCCAATATCAACTATTGCAGTGTTCATTGATCAAATGACCAAGCAGCTACTTTATAAATTTTCAAATATCCGAATGGTTGTATTTGGCCATTTGGGTGACGGAAATTTGCACTTTAATATTTCGCCAGCAAAGAGTATTGTGAACACTCAAATTCAGTTGTTCACTGAGATTGAGGCCGAAGTTAACAAACTCGTTCACGATAGTGTTAATGATTTCAACGGCTCTATATCAGCTGAGCATGGCTTGGGCGTATTGAGACGGGATGAAGCTTCTCGATACAGAAGTGAAACTGAACGCAGCTTAATGGAAATTTTAAAAAAATCATTCGATCCTAAAAACTTAATGAACCCTGGAAAAGTCCTTTCTTAAATTGACAAATTCCATCCCAAATAGCAAGAATGCAATGACAGTTAAACCCAATTTCATCAATGGCCAGTGGATAGTAGGCCGCACGCACCTTGAAAATATAAATCCGTCTGATACGAGTGATGTTGTTGGATGTTTCAGTATTGCTGATGGAGATCAGGTTTCGGATGCCATCGAAGCAGCAAAAAATTCCCAAATTAAACTGGCGGCTCTTACGCCTCAGCAGCGCTTCGATGCATTAGATTTTATTGGTTCAGAAATTCAAAACAGAATTGATGAATTGGCAGATTTACTTTCTCGCGAAGAAGGCAAGGCCTTGTCAGATGCAAAAGCAGAGGTCAATCGGGCATCACAAATTTTCAAGTTTTTTGCGGGGGAATCTTTGCGTATTCAGGGGGAGATTGTTAGTTCTACGCGCCCGAACATGACAGTAGAAATAACCCGAGAGCCTGTTGGTGTCGTTACTGTAATTTCCCCATGGAACTTTCCAATTGCTATTCCTGCATGGAAAATAGCGCCGGCGTTAGCTTACGGTAACGCAGTGCTATTTAAACCATCCGAACTTGCCACAGGTTCTGCTTGGGCTTTGGCTGAGATCATTAGCCGTTCAGGTTTTCCTCCTGGTGGTTTCAATCTACTGATGGGCTATGGTCGTGATCTTGGGCCTGCATTAATCAATGATTCTCGAGTAGATGCTGTGACGTTCACTGGGTCTGAGGGCACAGGACGATTAGTTGCAAACGCTTGCGTTAACCGTCAAGGTCATATCGCCCGATTTCAGTTGGAAATGTGTGGGAAAAATCCTTTGGTTGTTTTAGATGATGCAGATGTAGATGTCGCTGTTGAATGTGCTGTAAACGGTGCTTTTTTCAGTACGGGCCAGCGCTGCACCGCTAGTTCTCGAATTATTGTGACGGACAAAATCCATGATGCGTTCGTTGCAAAATTGATCTCACGAATGAGTCAGCTGAAAGTAGGTGATGCTCGCACAGAGGGGACGATCATAGGCCCTGTCATCGATAAAAATCAGTTAGACAAGAATTTGAAATTTATTCAAATTGGTAAAGATCAAGGGGCCCATCTGGCTTATGGAGGAGTCCATAAAAGTAATGTATTGGGTAAGAATGGCTTCTATCTAGAGCCCACGCTTTTCACCCATGCCAACAACAATATGCGCATTTGCCAAGAGGAAATTTTTGGACCAATCGCTGCTGTGATCCGCGTAAAAGACGCTGAAGAGGCTTTGCAGACAGCTAACGATACGCCTTACGGTTTATCTGCCGGGGTTTGTACTACATCCTTGAAGCATGCAGCTACATTCAAACGCCAACTTTTGGCGGGTATGGTGATGATCAATGCGCCAACTGCGGGTGTAGATCCTCACGTGCCATTTGGGGGAAGAAAGGCTTCAAGTTTTGGTACCAGGGAGCAAGGCAGATATGCATCTGAGTTTTACACCGTTGTGAAAACAAGCTATGTAAATCCTTAATATTTTTGTCAAAGTTGCAGCCAAATATACGGCCTATTGAAAATTTTCTTGATGGAAGTCGCCATGAATAACGCTTACTTTGTTGGTCAAATTACTGTTAAAAACGAAGAGAAGTGGGATGAATACCGTAGCAAAGTTCCGGAATCCTTAGTGCCATGGAATGCTGAACTCGTTTTTAGGGGAAAGCAGGCTGATATCCAAGCTTTTGGAAGCCCGCACCCTCACATCGTTGTGATCCGATTTCCTTCGCTAGCGTGCGCAGAAGGTTGGCACCAATCAGAGGCATATCAAGCACTGGTGCCACTTCGTCTTGAAGCTGCAGATGTGGTCGGTACTATTTACGAGGGCTAACAATAGCTCTAAAACCTACTCCTGAATTTATTCTAGACTCGCAGTTCCATTACCTACTTTCTCCATCAGCAGGTCCAATACTTGGTAGAGGTCACGCGCAAAGGCGTGGCCGATCAAGGTCTCCAATTCGGCATAAGTGGCTTCAATTCGAGGCGCCAACTGCTCTGCGAGATCGGCGCCCTTGTCGCTGACCGATATGAGGACCCGTCGTTGGTCATTTGAAAATCGTTCACGCAGGACCAGTCCTAACTCGTCCATGCGCGCCAAGATGCCTGTCAGGCTCGGCTTGGCCAAGCAACAAATATCACTAATTTGCCGTGGCTCCATAGGGCCATATTCCAGAAGTGCCCGGATCACCCGCCACTGCTGTTCGGTCACGCCAGCATCATTCAAGATGGGCCGGAATTTTGCAAACACGCCCTCGCGCGCTTGCAAAAGAAGCAAGGGCAAGTTGCGATGTTTCAGGCGATCGTTCGGTGTCGGCATGGTGGACGTCTTTATCGGAATTAATGCGTGGGGGCGTTGATGCGGGTAAACACTTAAGAAATATTCAAAATAAGCTGTCACACATTCACATGTTAACGAATAGAATTCATTCACTTGTTAATAAATAATTTGAACGATGGTGACCCTAATGCCGCCCTTATTGGAATTTGATGTTGCACCCTACCGCTTGTCTGGTGTTGTGTACGGTACTTTGCTCAACCACGAACCGGCCCTGCAAGCTCTGGGTGACGCGGTCAATGCGGCGCCTTACAAGACTGCACCGCGCGCCCCTGTGATGTACCTGAAACCGCGCAACACCTTGGCTGGCAGCGGCGACCGCATTGCAGTGCCCGCCGATGCACCCGAGCTCGAGGTCGGGGCTGCGCTAGGAATCGTGATTGGGAAAACAGCCTGCCGTGTATCGGCTGAGCAGGCCTTGCAATTTGTGGCTGGGTACACCATCGTCAACGACATCAGCGTTCCACACGATGTGTTTTACCGTCCCTCCATCCGGTTCAAAGACCGTGACGGATTCTGCCCCCTAGGGCCGCAGGTCGTGTCATCTGATGCGATCGCGGATCCAGACGATCTTGTTGTGCAAATATTTGTTGATGATGAATTGAAGCAACAGACCACGACGGGGGAGCGTTTCAGGAGTGTCGCCCGCCTGCTGGCAGACGTCACTGAATTCATGACCCTCTGCCCTGGTGATGTGTTGATGCTGGGTGTTTCTGCCCATGCACCACGGGTACGGGCTGGACAACAGTCTCGCATTGTGATTGAAGGGATTGGGGCCCTAGTTAACCATTTTGTCAGTGAAGGACAAACCGCATGAAAACAGCTCGCGTCGCCTATGCCGGCGCCATTCACCAGGCCACGCCCCATGGAGACCAACTGCGTCTGGCGGATGGACGCATCGTGGCCGAAGACGCCGTGGTGTGGCTACCGCCCTTTGAGGTCGGAACCATCATTGCGCTTGGGCTGAACTACGCCGACCACTTGAAGGAATTATCCAAGGAACTCACGGTAAGTGCTGCGGATGAGCCGCTGGCTTTCCTGAAAGGTCCTGGCTCACTGGTCGGTCACCGCGGCCAAACGCGCCGCCCTCAAGACGCCACCTTCATGCATTACGAATGCGAGTTGGCCGTGGTTATTGGAAAGACCGCGCACAAGGTCACCCGTGCACAAGCCATGCAGCATGTGGCGGGCTATACCGTCTGCAACGACTACGCCATCCGCGACTACCTGGAGAACTGGTACAGGCCCAACCTGCGCGTCAAAAATCGCGACGCCGGGACGGTGCTCGGCCCCTGGTTCGTGGATGCTGTGGACGTGCCAGAACCCCATCAGCTGACTTTGCGCACGCTGGTCAATGGCGAAGTCAAACAGCAGGGGACTACGGCCAACATGGTCAACGACATACCGGCATTGATTGAATACCTGAGCAGTTTCATGACACTGCGTGCAGGTGACGTCATCCTCACCGGCACGCCGGAAGGCGTGGTGAATGTCAATGTGGGTGACGAGGTCGTCACCGAAATAGACGGTATTGGCCGCTTGGTCAACACCATTGTGGGCGACGCCATCTTTGGCCGCTAACACCAGCATTTAAAAAAGAGAACACCATGCGCATCGAACATCTGATCAACGGCCAGTCTGTTGCCGGCACCGACTATTTCGAAACCATCAATCCAGCGACCCAAGAAGTTCTGGCCGAGGTGGCTGCAGGCGGCGAAGCTGAAGTAAATGCGGCAGTGGCGGCAGCCAAAGCAGCGTTTCCTGCGTGGGCCAACACACCCGCCACGGAGCGTGCCAAACTCATGCGAAAACTTGGCGACTTGATCACCCAACATGTGCCAGAAATTGCCGAAACAGAAACCAGGGACTGCGGCCAGACCATCGCCCAAACCGGCAAGCAACTGGTGCCGCGTGCAGCTGACAACTTTCACTACTTTGCGGAGATGTGCACCCGCGTGGACGGGCACACCTACCCCACACCCACACACCTGAACTACACGCTGTTTCACCCGGTGGGCGTGTGCGCGCTGATCAGTCCGTGGAACGTGCCGTTCATGACGGCCACCTGGAAGGTCGCGCCGTGCCTGGCTTTTGGCAACACCGCCGTCCTGAAGATGAGCGAGTTGTCGCCCATGACGGCAGCGCGCCTGTGCGAACTGGCCTTGGAGGCGGGCATCCCCGCAGGCGTGTTGAATATTGTTCACGGCTATGGTCAGGCTGCGGGCGAACCCTTGGTGTCCCACCCCGATGTGCGTGCTATCAGTTTCACCGGCTCAACCGCCACCGGCAACCGCATCGTCAAATCAGCGGGTCTCAAAAAATTCAGCATGGAACTCGGCGGCAAAAGCCCCTTCGTGATCTTTGAAGATGCCGATCTGGACCGCGCTTTGGATGCCGCCATTTTCATGATCTTCAGCAACAATGGCGAACGTTGCACCGCCGGTAGCCGGATTCTGGTGCAGCAAAGCATTTACGCCGATTTCGCGGCTAAGTTTGCAGAGCGAGCCAAACGCATCGCCGTAGGCGATCCGATGGATGAGAACACCCTCGTTGGCCCCATGATTTCGCAAGGCCATCTGGCCAAGGTGCGCAGCTACATCGAGCTGGGCCCCAAGGAAGGCGCCACCCTTTTATGTGGCGGCCTGGATCGTCCCAGCTACGCGCCCGCCTTGCCTGCCCATGTGGCGAAGGGCAATTTTGTTTGGCCTACCGTATTCGCCGATGTGGACAACCGCATGCGTATTGCCCAGGAAGAAATCTTTGGTCCGGTGGCCTGCCTGATTCCGTTCAAGGATGAAGCCCACGCCATTGAGCTGGCCAACGACATTCAATATGGCCTCTCCAGCTATGTCTGGACCGAGAACATCGGCAAGGCCCACCGTGTGGCCGCCCGCATTGAGGCTGGCATGTGCTTTGTCAATAGCCAAAACGTGCGCGACCTGCGCCAGCCCTTTGGCGGAACCAAGGCCAGCGGCACCGGTCGCGAAGGCGGCACCTGGAGCTACGAGGTGTTTTGCGAACCCAAGAACATATCGGTTTCCATGGGCTCACACCACATTCCCCATTGGGGTGTCTGATTCACAAAAAACCAACTACACCGGAGCTATCACCATGGGAAAACTCGCCCTCGCAGCCAAGATCACACATGTCCCCTCCATGTACCTGAGTGAATTCGAGGGTCCACGCAAGGACACCCGAAAAGCCGCCATCGATGGCCACAAGGAAATTGCCCGCCGATGCCGTGAATTGGGTGTGGACACCCTGGTGGTGTTCGACACCCATTGGCTGGTCAACGCCAATTACCACATCAACTGCGCGCCTCACTATAAGGGCGTCTACACCAGCAACGAGTTGCCCCACTTCATCAAGGACATGCCCTTTGAAAGCCCGGGCAACTCTGAGTTGGGCGTGATCCTGGCCAAAGCCTGCAATGACTTCGGCGTGGAAACCCTGGCCCATCCTGCGACCTCGCTGGACCCCGAATACGGCACCTTGGTGCCCTTACGCTACATGAACCCCGACCAGCATTTCAAGGTGGTGTCGGTGTCTGCTCTTTGCATGGTTCACTATCTCAACGACAGTGCGCGCCTGGGTTGGGCCATGCGCAAAGCCGTGGAAGACCATTACGACGGCACGGTGGCCTTTTTGGCCAGCGGTAGCCTGAGCCACCGTTTCGCCCAGAACGGACTGGCTCCGGAGTTCGCGCACAAGATCTGGAACCCCTTCCTGGAGACGCTGGACCATGCGGTGGTCGAGATGTGGAAAAACGCGCAGTGGAAGGACTTCTGCGACATGCTGCCGGAGTACGCATCCAAAGGACACGGTGAAGGTTTCATGCACGACACCGCCATGCTGATGGGCGCCTTGGGCTGGACCGAATACGATGGCAAAGCAGACGTGGTGACGCCGTATTTTGGTGCTTCGGGTACAGGCCAGATCAACGCCATCTTCCCCGTAACGCCGCAAAGTGGTGCTGCGATCCCCGCCGCCGTGGCCAGCGCTGCGCAAGGCTATACGCCCGTGTCAACTCGTCTGTAAACCAAAGCCCGATATGCCGCATCTTGTGATTTACTACACCGCCAACCTGGACCGGGAAACCGACATGACCGCTCTGTGTCGCTCGTTGGCCGACACCATGCTGGCGGTACATGATGAAGAAAATAAGCAAGTCTTCCCTACAGGCGGCACGCGCGTGCTGGCCTTTTCGGCGCCGCACTTCGCTGTCGCCGACGGAGGCGAGGCCGGTCGAACCGCCCATACCCACACCGGTGCCGCTTCGGGCGATGGCGGTGACTACGCTTTTGTGTACCTAAACCTGCGAATGGGCAGGGGACGCTCCACCACTGTCCACAAAAACGTGGGAGATGCGTTGCTGTTGACCACCCAAACGCACTTCCAGACCTTGTTCGCACAGCGCCACATCGGCATCACGCTGCAAATCGACGAAGGTCAGGAAGTATTCGATGCCAAGTACAGCAACCTGCACCCGCTGTTCAACAACCTGAACAAACCATGACCATGCTTGACCAAGACACCATCACCGCCCTTGCACGCCAGCTGTATGAGGCGCGCAAGTCCCGTACACCATTGCGGCAATTTTCCAAACAATACCCGGAGATGACGATTGAAGATGGCTATGCC
>Ga0114974_10002566_pt1 | contig 13963 bp, 12 predicted proteins | sample S_130206_EF_Meta_FD_87318 | JGI IMG/M metagenome (GOLD analysis project Ga0114974, IMG submission 87318) | Freshwater microbial communities from Lake Simoncouche, Canada to study carbon cycling - S_130206_EF_MetaG | ecosystem: Environmental > Aquatic > Freshwater > Lake | place: Lake...
ACTATATAATAAGTTTATTTATAAGTATAAAAATATATAAGATTAGTTATATATTTATATAGATATAAGAGAAGAAATATTGGATTTTAGATTTAGTTTTTTATATTTAGATTTTTTATCTTTTCATGTATGATTAGGGTATGTCTTCACCTCCTCCTGAAGGGCTATTAAATATATTTGAACCCGGTTTGATCAGAGGTTCAGCGAAACTCACTTATCAACCTCATAAACGCTACTTTTATGTTGAACATCCTGTTGAAGGTTGGCGTGTATATTTACGTATGGCATGTTTCTTACACGAAATAGGATCAAATGATCCTTCTCGTTTTTTAGTTGTAAAACGTAAAGATGCTGATCCTTCATCAAAAGCATGGGAACCACCCAAAGGACAAATGGAAGGAAAAGATGCTACCCCTAAAAATGCTCCATTAATTGAACTTATGGCCGAAAATGTACGTCGTGAAACACTGGAGGAGGCAAAGATTGAAAATATACACAATCTTGTATATACAGGCCTTGTTGTACAAAGTCGTGAGAAAGAATATCCTCCTAATCACTACTTTCAATATCATAGTTTTAAAGCATTTGTAACCCTAGAAGAAATAGAAAAAGCTCAAAAAACATTTGATTGGTTACTCAGTCATCCCAAAGCATTTGCGCGTATGAAAAGTGATGTTCGTGAAAAGGATGCACTAGCTTGGTTTGACCCACGAAAAAATAGATTGATGGGTCGTTGGGCACCTTCAATAGTTGCTCTATATCTAAAAGAGTATAAATAGGGCAGGGGCAAGATAATAAAGTCTAGATGACTTCAATCTTCTTAGATGTAATTTTTTCAAGAGTTGTACTGAGATGTTTTTGAAATTCTGCTTGATAATTATACGTACAATTATGTACTACGTCAGAGCGATGTAGAGAGCAGTAGAAGTTATTACAACGGCATGCTACAGAAGTAAGAGGTACTTTCTTTGAACAAGTTACGCACTTTTTACGGTCATTGGTTATTTGAGAGTCCATTTCTATTGATTTGGATTGTTTTTTGTGAATTTTGGGCTTCAATTTTATAAAAAATACATGCTAGTATCTGAGCATATATTTTTTGTTTTTTGTTTTTTGTTTTTTGTTTTTTGTTTTGCAGTTCTAGTTTAGTATAATCTAGTTATTTACAACAAGTGAAGAAGATTGAATCTTACGCTTCTGTACTTTTCCACTTACAATGTAAATGGAATTCTCCGTTAGAATTAGATAGTCATCACCAACCTTATAGATTTTTTGGATTAGGCTTGTATATTCATCATTGCTCTTTACAAGTAGTTTGTCCTTTGTTTCAGGATCTTCACCAATTACGGCTTTGCCTGAGAAAGTGTCAGCATAGTAATCAAGTTGAATAGGGCGATCAAGTTGTTGAGCTAGTTTCGCAGCTTGCATAAGAACTTGGGCAGAAGGTAGAGGAGTCTCTTGGACGGGTTGGGTTTGAACAGCGGGTTGATTTGTTGCCATATGATTCTGTTCTGTTCTACGAACGTGTCGTAAGATTTGTAATTATTTTCATACGCACCAATTTTTTCGGTTATTATGTTGTAGTTTCATCAGGAATACGAAGAATTTCCTTAGCGTGCGTTTGTAGTACCTTATTCAGGAAATTGTAGGCTTCTTCAAGCTGATATAGATATCTTCCACCTGTTACAATGATTTTACCCGTTTGAAAGACACTAATAGTAATACGTTTGCATTCACCGGGACCAATTCCTGATCCTTGTCCTTTGCAACGACATTCACATAGACAGATTCCAGGTGTTTCACGATTTGGATGCTTTTCATTATAGTAATATTTCGTATTTACACCTTGATAAATGGTACTTTCAAATGTACTGAAAAGCTTATACGTATGACTTAGAATGGTGTGAAGAGCATTACGATTAATGGGATAAGCAACTTGATAGTCACTATTAATTAGTTGAACCTTGAACTTTTCTAGATTCGGTTTTGCAGCAAATACAAAGGGCTTAACTTTTTCAAGTTCACTGATAAGCCACGTAAGAGTTTCACGAGCAAATTCTTCTGCAGGAATACCAGTCATTTGAATACCACCATTTCCAAAGAGTTTGATATTGACTTCCTTGAAGTGAGTCTTTTCAGGATTTGTTGCTTTACGAAGAACAATTGTACTTTGATTAAAGAATGTCTTATCACTTACTCCACGTTTACTAAACATATCACGGCATGAGTGTCCAATAATATTCTTCTCATGTTCCATCTTTAGAATTCCCTCACCAGGCCACCATAGTGGAACTAAGATTTGGGAAATATTATCAAATAATAGTTTAGCATTTATGACTGTTCCAGTATGTGCAGTAATTACCTTTGTACTAATGCGTAGGGGTGTTGGCCTTACCCAGTCAGTAGTTGTTGCGGTAGTGGTTGCGGTTGTGGTTGCGGTTGTGGTTGCCGTAGGGGTTGCTGTAGAGGCACGAGTCTCTGGAACATCCTCGATAGCTGGAGCAACAGGGACAACATGGACAACAGGAGCAGCAGTGACAACAGTCGCTTTGACAGTACTTTTTCTGACCATGTTTATTACGTATTTAAACAAAATCTTGAATCAAATTTTTTAAGTAATTCATTTTTTACATTTCGTATATGACTTTGATATAGTTCATAAGGCATACTACGTAGTACACCTGGTTGACTTAATGAAGTTATACGTTGTACTAAAGGTAAATCAAGTATATTAAAAATCATTCCAATCCAATAAATATCTTCAAGAGTACGTCGTGAATATTCTTCAGTTGTTGAATCTGGTTCATGAAGCCATTTCCAGAAGATTCTTGCTAACTCTTGTGAAGCATTCGGCACATGAATAAAAATACGCAAGTCACCACGAAGTCTAAGAGTATCAAGAGGTGTGGGTGCTTTTTTATCCGGTGCATATAACTTTATACGTTCTCCAAGACATTCTGAAGGAAGAGGGTCAAATCGTATACGTAAAAAACGATGATACAAAGATTTTTCAACACTACTAATCGTATTTACTAAGAATAGTATACAACAGTACTTTGATGGATGTTGTTCAAGAATATGACGTAATGCTAGTTGTGCAGAAGAAGTGAGTGTTTCTGCTTCATCAAAGACAAGAAATCTAGGTAAGTCAGCATGTTCAGGTAAAAGGTTTTTACTATTTAAGAACGGAAATACCCGTTCACGTATAGATTCTAATCCACGATCATCTGATGCATTCAAAAATAATGTAGCTCCAGGTGGACATTGGTTATTTTCATACCAAGATTCAATAAATATTTTTGCTGTCGATGTCTTTCCACTTCCTGGAGGACCATAAAATAATAAGTGTGAAAGACGTTTTCTATCCTTACGAATACATGAGAGTATACGCCGAACTCTAGGATTGGGAATAAGATCCATAGTCTATTTGTTATAACCTATAGTATACCTTATTAAACCTTTAGACAAGATTATTATAAACTGTCTAAAGGAAGTAGTGAGCCTTTCTAATAGAATATGCCTCCACGTAAGAAGGTTGTTGACCCAGATGCAATACCTGTTGAACCGAAACAACGTGCAAAACGCGAAAAAAAATCAAGTAAACATCAAGTAGTAGCTGTCATAACCCCTGACGGTATTCAAGGTAATTTTCAACCTGACATACGTCGTCCCTTGATTGCTCATCTTCCTATCCACAGTAGTGATGTTGAATTTCATGAACAACATTTAACATATGATCCTAGACCCCCTTGTCAACCTGAGGCTTTCAATGCTGCTGAAATTGACCCTTTTTCATCTGAAGCGACGTATGAAAATGTGCCAACTCTTGAAAAGAAAGCTGTGGTTGAAGATATTAAAGGACCAGATGTTAAGGAAAAGGTTGTAATTTCTACTACAAGTACTACTTTACCTACAAAACGTAAGGAATATGGTAAGTCTTCTTTACTTGTATGTTATGCAGACTCAATAAACACCAAAGAACTTCCTAGTGAAACATCCGTTGCATGTTTCTGGTGTTGTGAACAATTTAGTGGCAGACCATGTATTATTCCTTCTCATATTATTGGTGATGTATGGCATGTATATGGAAATTTTTGTACACCCCAATGCTCAATGTCATACTTAATCCGTGAACAATTAGATACGCATACACGATGGGAACGTATTTCACTACTCAATCGTCTATACAGTACATTTACTCATGGTCGTATTTATCCTGCACCTGAAAGAGAGTCTATGCAACGATTTGGAGGTCCTATTTCATCTGAAGAATTCCGTTCTATCTGTGAGGGTCAACGTATACGCGTAGATTTACATATACCACCCATGGTAAGTATTTTAGCTTCTATCGACACAAAGCCGATTGATTTCTATGAAACGCCCTTATGCACAACATTTTCTACTGCTCCTCAGAAAGCAGTGACAACATCTGATGAACCAAAGACCCTCAAACTTCGTCGTACAAAGCCTTTGAAGGATAAAGAAAGTACACTTGATGCTTGTTTACATATTAATATAGGAAATGCTATGTAAAAAATTGGTGTTGTGAATTCTACTATTCTATATCATAGCCTACTAGTCTACTATGGCCGACCATCTACATAATGTTTTGAGTAAATTTAGGAATAATGTACTCAATGCAGTGGCAGTCTTAGAATTTGAACTTAGAGATTGTATGCAAGTAAATCCCTCAACTGAAAAACTAGATATTATTATTGATACTCTAAAAACTATGGAAACTCGTGAAATGTTAAATATCCGATCTTGTGAAAACTCAAAAAACATTGTTGTGAAACATAATACTCCTGCACTATCTTCTGCAGTGGCTGCATTTAATCCGCCTTCTATAGAACTAGATGAACATGAAGAAGGAATTGAAGAAGGAATTGAAGAAGAAGATGAAAAAGAAGAGGAAGAGGAGGAACAAGAGGAACAAGAGGAACAAGAGGAACAAGAAGAAGTTGAGGTTGAAGAATTTGAATACAAGGGTATTATTTATCAAAAAGATAGTGAAAATAATATTTACATGGATGGTGAATTAATTGGTATTTGGGATGGTAAGAAGATCATTGGGGTCTAAACACACATTAAATACTAATCTAGTAGATATGAACATACATATTTTTTTTAGGGTATATCTAAATATAGTATCTACACTTGAATCTATTGGTCTACAAACTGTAAAAACTCTTACAGCAATTCAGAACAGTTTTAAGGAGGATCATCTAAAATTACTTTTTTTTGAAGGTTCAATGATCCCTCAACTTTCTTCACATCCTGTTTTTTCAAATTCTGATAAACATAAATGGACATATAATACTAAGACAAGAACATTTACATATAAGGCATATCGTGAAATACCTAGACACTTACCTTATATTAGTATGATACTACAACATAAGATTTATAATAAATTTTTAGATCAAGATTTATCCGAATGGATTGAATCTGTAAAAGTAGTTTCACCCGAAGATATATTTTTACCTATTTATGTTATTATTACATCTTGGGCATATTCTGAAAAAAAACATATTGATTACTCTATTGATAATTATACAGTTAGTGCAATGACTGAGAATGGTGATGAAATTATTGTGTAGATATGTAAAATGCCTAAACATCCTTATACAAAATAGGTAGAGCCCCGTGTGATGTCTTCTGTTCAATTAATTGATTCCATTCCTACAGGGTCATGGTGCTTATATTACCATAATCCTGCAGATACACGGTGGACACCTGATTCTTATTATTTAATAGGAACTTGTAAAACGTGGGGAGATGTCTTTGCAATTACAAATGAATTGCAGGATATAAGCATTCATCAAGGAATGTTGTTTTGGATGCGTGAAGGTGTTCCACCCTTATATGAAAATCACGCAAATATTCGTGGGGGCTGTTATAGTATTCGTGTAAGTCGTCAGAAAGCGGTTCACTACTTTTTATTATATACAATAAGCTCAATGCTTGGTCGTGCTGTAAATGATAATCAAAATATAATTCAGGGTGTGAGCATAAGTCCTAAACGTATTTATGATCCGAAAAATAATCAAAGTTTTAATGTTGTAAAGGTTTGGAATAAAGATTGCACAAAATATTCAAAGCCTGATGAATTAGTTATATTAGATAATATTCAACAAACATCTGAAATTGTATATACACCTCATATTCAAAAAAAGATATGAGAATTATATTTTATAATAAATAAATACAGTTATATATATAATTGTATTTATTTAGTTATTTTTCTAAAATGAGTTAAGGAGTTTTAAAATGGAGCTCGCAAACGTTTTAGAATCTCATTCCTAGGATTAGGAAGATTTAAATATTTTTGAACTACATTTTTCTTAGTTTTTGTATTTAAATATTTCTGAACTGCCCCCTTATTATTTCTCGAATACTGCTTTGCATGTTGCATTGCTCTATTTCTGAGTGGAACAAAAGGTGCAGGCTTTTGTAACATATCATCTAAAATTCTATTTACTTCAACTCTTGCAGGATTTCTATACGGCGGAGGAGGTGGGGGAGGTGGGGGGGGTAGAGGAGGTGGAGGTGGGGGAGGAGGATGATATACTTTCACTGGTACTGGTGCTGGTGCTGGATATTCTTGAACTTTCGGTTTTTGTGGGTAAATAGCAGGTAGGGCTATAGCTTGAGGTTTTTGTGGGTAAATAGCAGGTAGAGCTATAGCTTGAGGTTTTTGTTTATGAACAAAAAGATTTTTAGGAGGAGGAGGGAGTACAGGAGGAAGTCTAGGAGGTAGGGGTAAAGGAGCTTGTATTGGCTGCACATACTTTTCTTGAACATCTGCACCAAACATCTTAAGAGATGAATACATAAGATCATCTGAATCTTTAAAAAAACTATCTACATTTACTAGAATTTTTTGATAATTACGTAAAGCAATTTCTGCAGTAGGACGATTCGCTCCTATTAACTTCATCATTTCTGAGACTACATTAAAAAAAGGTATACTAAATCCATCCGCTAGTTTCTTATGCCATATTTTTATACTAGAATCAGGTATATGTTCAATAAATGTTTCTTTATCTTTATATTTAACTGTAATTCTATCAACACCATAATTATCAATTCTTGAATAATGACCTGTAACTCTACTATATACCATTGAAAGAGCCATACCAAGACCATAAATATCTAAAGATTCCATTGCATGTTTTGTATTTCTAGCATAATAGTCATTGTATTGATTTAATGCACGAATTATATTATCTGTTGTAGAAGGCATTTTCCAAGCATAATCCCAATATGTTTTTTGAGGATATAAATCATGATAGGTTATACCACGATTATCATAAGGATATTTCTGATTACGAAAAGAATACCAATTTATTAAATATTCACTGGTCACATTCATTCCTTTTGTAAACTTTACAGAGTCAATAGGATAATGAGGAGGATAGTTACGAAATGTGTGATCTGATGTACGATAAACAATATCGCTTTGATTCGATAATGTTTGTGTATTTGGTACTGAAACACCAAAATCAATATAACGTATATTATAAGATCCATCAGGATTTAACTTTCCAACAATATTATCTGGTTTAATATCTGCATGAACAATATTTCCTTTATGTAATACTACAAGACCTTTGAATAAGTTTTCTAAACCCCTAAAGAATGCAGGATACTTATTTACATGTACTTTTAAAGTCTCAAGATTTTGTCCACCCATTTCATAAAAGATTAAATAGGATTTATTACGTAGGGGAAACTTATTGCAGGATTCTCTTTTTGCAGAATTAGAATTTTTTACAGAAAGATTAATATTTGTTTGGTCGTGTTCACATGTGCCTGTTGCAGTTAAAAAATATTTTCTTTCGGGATCAATTCTAGCAATACGAGCTGATATTTCAAACTCTTCATCAACAGAATGTTTATCAATCATCATTTTTGAAAGACCATTGCGACGTGTAACTTCACCCTTACAACGCAGACTTGGTGTAAATCCGCAACCATATACACCCTGTCCTATAAATTTTCCTGCACGTTGTTTTCTAGTGCGACGCACCATCCTAAATTAGTATCTTATTTTTTATAAAATAGGATACTAATACTATTTATTTATTTATTTAGTTTTAGACCAACAAAGATTTCAAACAGGTATTTTACTACCATTTTCGCTCTTCTAAAATCGCTTTTGTTAAAGAGGATACTTTTACTTACGACTCATTTTAACTCTTTTACGATTATTACGAGTGTTATTAGAATTATTAGAATTATTATTACGATTATTACGAGTGATATTAGAATGACGACGTTTAGTGCCACTATTTTTATTGCTATTTTTATTGCTATTTTTATTGCTATTTTTATTGCTATTTTTATTGCTATTTTTATTGCTATTTTTATTGCTATTTTTATTGCTAATCTCTACAAAAAATGCTCCCTCTTCCTTTTTCCCATGCATATTAAAAAAATCCTGTAATGTCATATTCGCATCCATATCCTGTTTTTTAACAATAACCTCATTCTCATCAATACCATAATAAAAGCCGATGATTTCGCCATACTCTAATTGTAGATCATTGTAAAAGGCTCCAATTGTTTGGTTAGGGTTTATATCAAACAACGCATCTCGGTATAGAATATCTAAGCCCTTCTCCACTTGAAGCGAAAAAAAAGGGGTACTATTATTCATTTCTAAAATGGTAATAGAAAAAATTATTTACCGTATGTTATCTTGATTTCACATGATTTCACATGATTTCACATGATTATCTGTTAGTAAAGCATACTTGACAGCAGATAATTTATAGTATTCGGGTTGAAATATTCGTTGGTCTAAGATATCTAGTTCTTGGATTTTATAGGAGCTAGTACAAGCTTGATTTCACCAAGATTTGCTACCGTATAACGAATGATGAGCGGATAATCATTTTTTAGATAGATTTCAATCGCAGGGCAGAGATTCGTACACTTTGTAAAAAGTACCAAGTGTTTGAGTTGGAAGACTCCTTGTACAATCTCATTATTCTTGGCTGTACGTTGAACCTTCATAGACGTGTTTTCACTAATGAGTGTTTCTTGTTCCGCAAAGTCGCCTAGACACTTGAAGATTAGGTCGCCACCACTCGAAGTCACTTCTACCTTTTCACCATCACCAAGACCATTCATATCACGGCAAATCTTTTGAAAGTCTGTGGAAGGCATTTGAATAATGCTGGTAAATGATAGTGAAGGGATTTGAATATCCTCTACATTCGTGTCAAAAATCTTGAGGAAATAATTCGTCACGGTAGCCTTATCCGCATTTTCCATCTTGATTCCAAGCTTGTTAGGATTTTTAGCAGGTAAGTAAAGAGTGAGTGAATCATTATTACCCATAGTTTTGATGAGTTTGAATAGATAAATCATGTTAATTCCTAGAATGAACTTTTGAGGACAATAGAATTCGTTGAATCTGTCCGCATGAAGACGTAAGTGTACTAATACAGTGTGCGTTTCGTCCATCGCCATTACTTTAATGCCCGTATTATCAAATTCTAAGTTCGCCTCCGTTAGAATTTCCTTAAGAGCCTCTATAAGAGTTCTAAAAGCCGCTGCTTGAATAGTCTTGATCTCAAATAGATTACCATTGGCATTCGGAGAATTGGAAGACATACTAAATAGTCTTGTTTACTTTCTTTAGGCAAAAGTAGAATGGTTAGAAAAACGTGTTGAATCGGAGAATTAGGACTTTAAGAAGTATGTGCGTTATAATATAATAATGAGTTCTATTCTTCCAAAGCTTTGGTCTGATGTATGCTCGACAAAGAGTGTAATTATGGGTCTTAAACGTTATGCTTTTCGTCGTGAGTATAGTGCTGCAAAGTTGGGTCAAATTGGATTTACAAATATTGAATGTGTAGATTCCTTTGACGGATTTCAAGATGATGCTGATTCTGCACTTAATAAACTTAAAGTTAGTGTAAACCCTGGACTTGGAAAAGGACACAAAGGTTGCACATATAGCCACTTAGCTGCATGGAAACAAATGATTGATGATGGTGTAGAATATCGCGTGTTCTTTGAAGATGATGCAATTGGACATACAGATTTACCAAAGGGCCTTGGTCAGAAATTCTGGGATGCTACACCCAAAGACTTTGATATTCTATACATGGGAAATATGATGAATCAAGGCGACCCTGTTCTAGAGGATCCTAACGCACTTGTTGTAAAAATACCAAGCTATTGTTTACACGCATATATACTAACGCGTAAAGGTGCATTACGCCTATTTGAACTTGCCAAAAATATGAATGCAAAAGGATTTGCAATTAATATGCTTGACATGCAACTATATTATTGGCAAGTTGAAGGAGTTCTAAATTGGTATTGTTGGAATGGTACATCAACCCAGAAATCATATCCTACTTTTGATCCTGGCCTTCCTTGGCAAATTTTCTCTGAAGTAATTACTCCACAGAAAGATTCTGGCCTTTTTTGGCAAAATATGCGTGTAGGAACTACACTTGAACATCCTACATTGCAAATCACAATGCCTCAATATAGTCGTTAATGGTAGATATATTTGTCTAACACAAAAAATTGACTTTGGGAAATGACCCCCTCCCTTGTATAGAAAATGGCTGAAGTATACAAAAAGCATACTCACCGTGAGCATATCCTTGAAATCCCTGATACCTATATTGGTAGTGTAGAAACTGTGGATGAACCACGATGGGTCTATGATAGTGAGTCATCTAAAATTATTCATCGTGTCGTGAAATTCAATCCTGGCCTTTACAAGACGTTCGATGAGCTTGTTGTAAATGCACGTGATGCTCTTGTGCGTAGTCAAGAGGATGGTCGTACAAAGATTAAGCGTATTGATATTAGTGCCTCTGTAGTAGATAGTCAATTCACTATTATTGTCAAGAATGACGGTGATGGAATTCCTATTGAAAAACATGAAACGGAAAAGTGCTATAATCCTGAACTCATCTTTGGCCACTTGCTCACCAGTAGCAATTATAACAAGGGTGAAGAGAAGATTGTAGGTGGTAAGAATGGTTATGGTGCCAAGTTGGCGAATATCTTCTCTAAGGAATTTAAGGTCAGTATTCGTGATACAAAGAATAAGTTCCGTTATGAACAAACATGGTCTTCAAATATGAGTGTTTGTGGCAAGCCTTCTATTAAGAAGGATTCTGCTTCAAAAGGATATGTAGAAATTACGTATATTCCTGATCTGAAACGGTTTCTACATATTTCTGGATCTGGTCCTGGTGGTGTAGACATTCATGAAGATATGAAGGCAATATTTCATACTCGTGTCATTGAACTAGCGGCACTTGTTGGAAAGGATGTTACCGTGACATGGAATGAATCTGAAGTGAAAATGGATACCTTTGAAAAGTTTGTAAAGCTTTTCCTAAAAGCCGATTCTGAAAAGAGTTTTGCCTACGAACGCTGTGGACCACGTTGGGAAGTTGCGGTTGTACTCACTCGCAGTCTATTTAGTGATGATGCTGGAACTCCTGATGATCGTCATGTAAGCTTTGTCAACGGTATTAATACTCGCAAGGGTGGTAAGCATGTAGAAACTGTACAACGCCATGTACTTTCAGATATTTGTGAAGTTGGAAAGAAAAAGAAAATGGACTTGAAACCTGGACAACTCAAGGATACTATTACGCTCTTTGTAAATGCGACCATTGTAAATCCTTCGTTTGATAGTCAGACAAAGGAGACACTAACTACTCCTGCTGCGAAATTCGGCAGTAGTGTAAGCATTTCCCAAAGTCTGATTGATAAGCTTGTAAAGCTCGGCATTCTTGAAGAAGCTCAAGCGATCCTAGATGCGAAGCTTACCAAGGATGCGAAGAAGACTGATGGTTCTAAGAAACGGACTATTTATGGTCTACCCAAACTTGAAGATGCCTTGTGTGCTGGAACTGCAAAGAGTAGTGAGTGCACACTCATTCTGACTGAGGGAGATTCAGCTGCAACTTCTGCTATTGCTGGACTCAAGGTAGTAGGTCGTGAAAAGTGGGGTGTATTTCCTCTCAAAGGCAAGATGCTAAACGTAAAAGATATTAGTCGTGAAAAGTTCAATACGAATGAAGAACTTACTGCAATCAAAAAGATTCTTGGTCTAGAACAAGGAAAGAAGTATGAAAATGTGCAAAGCATGCGTTATGGTCGTATTATGATTATGAGCGATCAAGATGTTGACGGTTTCCATATTCGTGGACTCTTGATGAACTTATTTCACACTGAATGGCCTGAACTCATGAAACTTGGATTCCTATGCTGTCTAATGACTCCACTTGTAAAAATGACACGTGGTTCTGAGACCCTGTGTTTCTATAATGATGCAGAACTAGAAGCTTGGAAGGAGTCTGTAGGTGAAGCTGTTGCTGGACGTTATAAAGGCAAGTATTATAAGGGTCTAGGCACAAGCACACCTGCAGAAGCTCGTGAGTGGTTTGAAAATCTATCCGATATTCAGTATCGTTGGGATACGAAGACCGATAGCAATATGAATCTAGCATTTAATAAGAAATTGGCTGATGATCGTAAGAAATGGCTATCCAGTTATAATCCAAAGAAGAATGTCGAACCAAAGTCTGAAAATGGAAAACGATTTGTTGAATATAGTTCCTTTGTCAATGATGAACTCATTCACTTCAGTAATGCCGACAATGTACGTTCCCTACCGCATATTCTTGATGGACTCAAACCTTCGCAACGCAAGATTCTCTTTGGTTGTTTCAAGCGTAATCTAAAACAAGAGATTCGTGTTGCTCAACTAGCTGGATACATTTCTGAACATGCGGCCTACCATCACGGTGAAGCTTCACTCAATCAGACTATTACGAATATGGCTCAAATCTTTGTTGGTGCCAATAACATTAATCTACTCTGCCCTGTTGGACAATTCGGTTCACGACTTATGGGTGGTAAGGACTCCGCTTCTCCTCGTTATATCCATACATTTATGGAGCCGATTGTAGAAACTATCTTTCGTAAGGAAGATACTCCTATTCTAAACAATCTTGTTGACGATGGTGATGTTGTTGAACCTGAGAGCTATTATCCTGTAGTTCCTCTACTTGCAATCAATGGTTGTGTTGGTATTGGTACTGGATTTAGTACTGATATTCCCCCTCATAATCCTAAGGATGTTGTACGCCTTATTGTAGATCGTCTAGAAGGACGCAGTACAAGTTTGAAAGGACATGTACTCGACCCTTGGTGGATTGGATTTCGTGGTAAAGTAGAAAAGAAAGATGTTAAACAATGGTTGACCTATGGTGTATATACTTGGCAGGATGCGACCAAGTCTGTACATGTAACTGAACTTCCTGTTGGCACATGGACAAAGGATTACAAGGCCTTTCTTGATGGAATGGTGCAAGGACAGGGGCAGGATTCACTAGATCAAGGAAAACCTGTTCTACGTTCCTTTGAAGACTTGTATAATGACGTGGATGTGAACTTCACTCTATACTTAGAGCCTTCATACTACTCAATGGCCAAGAAGAATCCTGCTGAATTTGAAAAGCGGTTTCATCTAACAACGAGTTGGAAGACTTCAAATATGTGCTGTTTCGATAGTAAGTTGAATATTGTAAAGTATGATACAATTGGTGATATTCTTGAAGAATTCTATATTGCACGCATTACTATTTATGAGAAGCGTCGTCAACATCAGATTGCGACCTTGAAGGACCATTTGGAGGAACTTGATGCAAAGTATAAGTTTATCAAGTCAATTGTGGATGGGAAGCTGAAGATTATGAATCAAGAGGATGATGTTGTGCTTGATGGTCTACAAAAACTTCAACTACCTCCGCGTTCAGATCGTGCTGCCCCCAATACGCTAGGCGCATATGAATATCTACTTCGTATGCGTGTAGATCGTATTAAGAAGAAGGCTGTTATTGAAGCTGAAGAGGAAGTTCTTGAATGCAAGAAGAAATTGGCTGAACTAGAGTCTACGACGGCCTAT
>Ga0114974_10002567_pt1 | contig 13963 bp, 15 predicted proteins | sample S_130206_EF_Meta_FD_87318 | JGI IMG/M metagenome (GOLD analysis project Ga0114974, IMG submission 87318) | Freshwater microbial communities from Lake Simoncouche, Canada to study carbon cycling - S_130206_EF_MetaG | ecosystem: Environmental > Aquatic > Freshwater > Lake | place: Lake...
GGTGGTGTTTTTAACCGTGCCAAGCAGCCAAGGGCCAAGGTGAGTTGCGAATCCCATGATAATTCCTTACATACAAGTGGAGTGCATCAATCGGTATGTCGTCTGCCGGGACAGTTTAATGCACCGGAAAGCCCGGGTTAGATGCAATATATCACAAATTTAAACGCTTGTGCAAATAAAAAAGGCCCCCGAAGGAGCCTTTTTATATAGGTTTAAACCTATCAGGCCGAGCCGGGGGATCCAAAGACACCCAGAGGATCAGACCAGCCAAAGCTGTAACGCTCACGGGCCTTGTAACGGACATTGCCGGTGTCAAAGTCACCGTCCATGCTGTTAGTCAGCGCCATACGCTCAAAGTGCTTCAAGCCGTTAGGAACGTCGGTGGTCAAATACCAGCCGTTCGCGTCGGTCAAGAAGTGGTTCACAGTGTAGCCTTCTGGGATAGAACCGTTGTTCTTCAGAGCGTTGATATCGTTGTCGGTAGTGCCAACACGGAGGCTGGTTTCCAACAGACGGGTAGCAACGAACATCAGAGCAGGCGGAACAATCAGCTTGCGGGGCTTGGCTGCGATCAACAGACCACGCTCATCAGTCCAACCTGCGATCTGGATAACTGCGTTTTCCAACGAAGTCTCATTCAGGTCGGCATTGGTAGATGGGCGGTTGCTGTTGGTTCCACCAGAGATCAGGGGGTGAGCCGTGCTAAACAGGGCCACGCCGTCACCACCGAGGTAGGACGAAGAGAAGCCATTGTTGATAACGGACGCAGCCTTAACCTGCTTGGTGTAAGACATAGCACGGGCCAGAGCTTTGGTATAACGAGCCGACAGGGAGTCGTACAAGTTATCTTCCACAGCCTCTTCCGTGATGGAGAAGCCAAGTGCAATGGTTTCGTGGTTGTACCGAGCGGTGAACGCTTCCTGCGCATTGTCATAAGCAATGGCAGAGCCCTCGTTCTTCACTGGTGCAGCACTAAAGCCGGACAGCTTGGTTTCTTCTTCAAAGCTACGCTCCGATTGCTCGGTTTCATAGATCTCTTTATGCTCTTCGCTGTAGCGGGCATACTCCAAACCGAACAATGCATTCAATCCGGGGAGCAACTCTTTAAGTAGTTGTGCGCGTGAAATAGCCATGATTTACTCCTTAAACACCAGTGGTGTTGTTATATTGGTGAGTGTTGATCTTCACCAATAGCTCGGTGTAGGTATCGGCTGCGGTAGCAGTCTCAGGCACTACGTCGATAACACGGATTGGGATAGTCGCGGTAGTACCAGCACCAGTCAAGGTTACGGCATATGCGGAATCACCAGTGGTGGTGCTGCCAGCATTTAATACCAAAGCCAAGTTGGAACCCACTACAGTGCGACCTGCGGAACTCATGGTCGTGCCAGACGAAACCACGGCAACCTTGAACAGGGCCATAGGATCATCCACAACGTATGCATAAGCAGGGTTGGTAGACGTAGAGATAGCAGCAGGAATGTATTGGCCCTGAACGGTTTGACCGCTAGAGTTTACATACTGACCGCCGACGCAAACGCCAACGATTGCACCAGAGTTAGTGGTGGTAGAAAGAACCAAATAACCGGTGCTGTCAATTTGTACAGTGTCGCCATTAAAAATAGCGGTTGCAAAACTGGCAGCTACGGGGATCTGGCGAATAGCACCAGCGTAGGGCAGTCCGTCAATACGATTGACAGGCTTTAGGCCATACGGGGCGCTAACGGTAGGATATGCCATAGTTAACTCCAAAAATTAAAAACAAAATTTGTCAATTTAATCGTCCGCGAGTTGTTGTAGATTTACGGTCTGCAAACAACGGCATCTTCGGATTGCTTTGACGCAAAAAGCTGTTATCTACCGATTCCATCTGGTTTTGAGCTTGCCCGTTAAAATACTCAGCCATAGCTTCTGCCTTTTCGGTTGGGATCTTGCAAAGCATTAACCCACCTATTTCGATATTGCCTGTCTTCGGATTACCGGGAACCATCAACTCCGGATGATCCTCTGCCTTAACTGGGACATATCCATCACGAAGTTTCCGCGATACATTTGTCATCATTACCTCAGAATTTCCATGTACTGCCGTCGCTATCCAGCGATAGGTGTATCCGGGTTCTTCTTTGGGGTCTGGCAAAGAACTAGACGGTTTATAAACATACCTTACAGATTCATTGCGTGTCTCTAGGTCACGGGGTTTACGAGTTTCATTCATTTGAGTTCTCCAATTTAGCTTGTTGAATAGCATATTGCTGCGGGGTGATACCAAACTTCTTTGCCAAAGCTAAAGCTCTGGGTGTCATTTGGATCGTTTTCTTACCTGAAGATCGCGCCGCAGGTGAGACTACCGAAACAGGCCGTCTATGGGACTCATTTGACTTAGCTCGTTCATTCCCAAATACTTCTGGGAACTTATCTTTCACGCGAGTATCAATTTCTTGAAAATACTCGTCACTGCGCGGGTCATAGCCTGCGTTGATTAGTTTTTTATGCAGCCCTAATGCGTAGCTGGATACATCCTCAAAGCCTTCTGCACTAAACCACTGGTTTTTTGCCTGCCAGCGCAGGGTTTTTTCGTCTAGTTGCGGCTCTGGTTCTCTGTATTGTTGCGGTTGTACCTTATTTTCGGGCTGTTGTAAAGGGGCTTGCCTAATATTATTTAGGGCATTTACCTTCATTTTTGCCTCTAAAAGGGCCTCTTGAGCAGCCAAAATAGCATCTGCATCAAAGGCTTCTTGGGCTTTTTTGTAGTCTGAGCGGGCTGTTTCAAGCTCATTTATAGCCAAAGCTTTGGACTGGTCAATGTATTGCTTGCTTCCGGTCTGTACATACTGTTTAAGCTGGTTGTTTTCGTCGTAAAGCTGTTGTGCAATACGCTCTAAATCCTGCTTTTCCCGGGCAATTGCCTCTTTTGCTCGACGTTCATCATGGCGGACTCGGGTTAATTCCTTCATCCGGGCTTGAACGTTCTTGGAATAAGAAGCTAATTCATCTTCCGATGGCTCTATTACCGCCCTTTCAAGCGGTTCTCGGCCTCGGTCTACCTCCGGGGTGTCATCGACAAGCTCAATTTCAACCTCGTCTTTGGACTCCTTGGGGGATTCTTTCTCTATTTCATCTGGGAATTTAAACTCAGACATGGCTAATACCTCGCGGATCTTGTACAACGCCTTCAATTTGGTCGTCGTTGATTAAACGCATTTCTTTGCCATACATTTTGAAGCGCGTACCGGTATAGGTACGGGTCATTACAAAATCTCCCACCTTGCACCAAGGGCCACTGGGAAACTTTGTAGTGTCTTTATAGGCATCTGGGCCTACCTTAACTACAAAAAGCACGGTTGTGGTTTGTTCTTCCCGGCGCATAAAATCAGAAGCCTTTAAGAGAGATGAATTCTCATAATGCTCTGATACATCCGGAACGATACATAGCAGCTTATATCCAATTGGATCTGGAAGCTGTTTGGCTTTCTCTTCATCTGACGCAGTTTCATCCGGCCTTTCGGCTGGCTGAATTGTTTTTGGGAGACTAACTCCCGGAGGCAAGATAAGATCACTCATCTGATTGTTCAACTTTCTTTAGCAGGGCCAAAAGGTAGGACTCTGCGGTGGCTAGGCCCTGAATAACACCGCATAGTTTTTGATACTCTTCAAAAGAACGGCAGGCCCCACCAGCCATATCGTCCGCATAGTTGTTCATGTCTTTGCGTATTTGGTCGCGCAATACGCTGGCGAAGTCTTGAACCATGTTTAAACACCTATTGATTTATCGACTTCCTGCAACGCAGAAAGGGCTTGATCTCTCTTATCTTTAGAGATCTGTGCGCCAAGTTTTAACCCGGCGTGTTCTTGGTCAAAGGTCTGACGAGCTTTATCAGATCTGATCTTTGCGCCAATCTTTGTACCCTCAAGCTGCATTTCTGCCTGTATGGTTTCGCGCTTGAGGCTGTTCTGGTCAGCTTTGCTTGCTGCGTCTGCTGCTAGACGTTTTCCATCCAATTCCAGACGGGCTTGTTCAATTTGGAACTTTTGCTGCATCTCTTGGGCCTTAAGCTGCAACTCACCTTGTTTAATCTGGAGTTCTTGTTGTTGCATTTGAACCAGAGGATCTTGAGCTTGTTGCTGGGCCTGTTGTTGCGCAGCCTGACCTTGGTTTTGCTGTAGAACCTGCTGTGCAGCCTGAGCAATCATGGTAGATAGTGCAAGCTCAATCTGAGGTGGCAACTCATCGTCCTGCGGAGGTAGTGATATACCCATCTGCTGTTCAATCTGCGCCCGATATTTAAACCCTGCATGCTCGGCTATATGAGCCATCATTGCGGCCTGTATCTGTGGCGCACGGGGATTCTGACCAATAGTCTGTGCAATAGTTGGGTCTTGCAAGAAAGACATATGGGTTGTGATATGAGCATCCTGATCTTGGTAGAAAAATGCTTTTACCGGCTCTCCACGGATGATTGCCATATTTTCTGAGACCGGATCTGTTGGTTTTTGGTCTTCTGGCAATTTAACTAACTTGTCTGCGTTCTTAATGCCTAGAACTTCCAACATCCGGCGGTGCAACTGTGGCAAATCATAAATATCCGGAGCCATCTGCGCCATTTGAATAACGGCTTGGTACTGAACCACCCGTTGACTCATGGTGGCTGCGTTTGGATCAGATACGGGGATGATTTCTACATAGTCGTAGTCTTCCCGTTTGGCGCTCTTGTCTCCTTTTTCTGGCTTGTAGTCATAGTCAGGGTCTGTGTAGTCCCGGATAATTTCTGCCAGAAGGCCAAGTTCCTGTTTAAACGTATAGTGAAGACGGGCTTGGATGGCGGTCATCACCTTTAACTGGCGCTCTAGGAGAGCCAAGGTGCTACCCACGGGCGCTTGAGCAGACATGTCGCTGATGTTCATGTCTGCTGTAGCGGCAAACCTACGTCCCTCTTCAACAATAGTCCCAAGAAGACCTGCCAGAACCTGACTTGGCTCTTTATATGGGAGAGGAAGAATGTTGTCCCTCAAGGCTCCAGAGCCAATATCTACGTCACGGAACTCACCCGGCTGGATAGGGGTGTCATCTCCTTTGATCCGAAGACCACGGGACTTCAGTCCACCCGGAAGATTAGAAAGCGTTCCTGCATCGATAAGCTGGCGCATGATGCTGGTAGCAGACTTAGCAAATCCACCGATAAGGTGGAAAAGGCCAAAGCCATAAGCACCAAATCCGGGGATATATTGGTAATGAACAAAATGCTGGCGCTTTAAACGCAGCTTGTCATCTTCTTGCCAGTTTCTACGGATAGCTAATACCTTGTTGCTACCTTTAATCATGGTGACCACATAAGGAAGAGCTATTCCAGTAGGCTCACCTTCATCGTCCACATCTTCAAATCCGGGCAAGTCTAGGTCTGCGTGGACTTCATAGATGGTATAGCGGTCATCGTTTAAATCACTAAAGCCGGTTTCTTTGTCTTTGGCTTTTTTGATGTTGTCTTGCTCTTTGCCGGGATCGGGTAGGTCAATATCCCGATAGAAACCTGCCTGTTGGAGCTTTATGATCTCATTCTTAGTCTTACGCATGACATGGGTCAGGCGGTAGCAGGTATCTAGATCTGTAGTCCCATATGGAAGAAGAATATCTTCTGCGGGGATAAACATAGATACTTGCCGTCCCAGACTGGGATCAAAATACACTTTCTTAAAAGCTGATCCTGTGGCAGGCAGACTCCACAGCATGCGCTCTATTTCAGGCCGGAACTCACGCATTACCTCGGTGAGTTCATAGTTCATGTCATCCTCAACCCGGATGGCAGCTTCTTTTTTCGCTGGAGTTTCTTCTCCAATAATCTTTGTCCGCACCGGCCCTTGGGCTGGGAACATCTCAGTAATACTTTCTGACTGGAACCGGACAACTGCCTCGGTGATCATGGGGTGGAATACCCCACTAGCGCCTGACCAAGGCTCTGTGCGTTCTTCAAACTGGAGACCTAGAAGCTTTAAACCTTCTGTATAGGCTTTCTCCCAATCCTTGCGGCTACCTTTGTCATTTGAGATATCCCCGTCCAGATCTCCGGCAAGGGAAGACATCTCTCCCTCGTCCATTTCTTCTGCGAGGTTTAAACCAAAATCTTCATCTGCCGGTTCGATGGAGATATCAAGTCCATCCATGTGGATGTTCACTGCCTCAGGATCTACTATTTCAATCTCAATCCCGTCTTCAGCTTTTGCCAATTCATCCAACCCAGCAGGGGCTTGGTACAAACTCTTATCAAAATTAGCCATTGGGTATCCTTAGTAATATTCGTATTTACGCCGAAAGATAGGGGCTTCATCTTCCTCATCAGAGGCAATCTGGATAAAGCCACCTTGCCGAAACCGCATCAATGCTTGGCTGCTGGAGTCAACCAAGTCATCGTTATCCCCATTAGGGAATGCAGCCATTTCTTCCATAACCTCATCTGCCCAGCGCGTTGTTGGACACCATACAACCCCAGAGGCAAATAGGTCTGCAATAGAGTTTACACGGCTTATTTTGTCATTCCCCTTGCCCGGGGTGTACTCCGACAGGGGGACTCCAATCTTCCTTAGCTCATAGATTAGGGGCGCTCCAGCAGCACGCTTCTCAATGATCAATGTATCTGGCTCCCACTGTTTATACAACTCCAAAGCCATCTTTTTAAGCTCCGGGAACTCCATACGTTGTTTAAACGCATCTAAAAGAATGATATTAGTTTTATATTCTCCGCGCTCGTTGGGGTGTTCAAATATTCCCCAAGTGGTGCAAGCTGAATAGTCGGCACGGTTGTTCTTCTCAAAAGCCGTATCCCAAGACTGGATAATGTAATCACACTGGGGCATGTTCTCTGGCTCCCAGATTCTCCACTGATCCCTTTTGATAATCGCACCCTCATTACCGGTGGGGTTCTGTTGGTACTGGGCTTCCCACTTAGCAACGGGTAGTTCTGCCTTGAGCGACTCTAGTTCCTTCTTTGACCAGAACGCAGGCCATAGGGGAGTGCCTGACGGGAGAATGGCGGGGAACTCTATAACCTCCCACTCATCCACCCCATCATTACCTGACTTCTTAAGAATCTGCCCAGTTAAATCCCGGGTTGCCCATCGGGTCATAACGATAATAATCGCCCCGTTAGGCTGAAGACGCTGCCGAGGCCCGGAGGTATACCACTCATATACCCCGTCAAAGATGGCTGGGTTATTCTGTTTAGCTTCCTGCTCCGAATGGGGATCATCAATTATCAGAAGATCTGCACCCTTACCAGTGACGGCTCCACCCACACCAATGGCGAAGTAGTCCCCTCCCTTGTTAGTGTTCCACCGCCCGGCGGCTTTGGAATCACTAGAAAGCTTGGTATCAAAGATCTTGGAGTAATCCTCAGAGGAGACCAGATTCCTGACCTTCCTGCCAAATCCCGTCGATAGTTCTGCGGTGTGGGCAGTCTGGATGATCTTCTTTTCCGGGAACTTCCCCAAGAACCAGCTTGGAAGGAGAAAAGAAGCAAACTCTGACTTAGTGTGCCGGGGTGGCATATTTATGATTAACCTCTTGAGAGTCCCTGCGGCAACTCTCTCAAAGGCATCTGCCATGATCTTATGATGCTGCCCAGAAATAAAGATAGGCCACATCTGCTGGACAAAGAACAAGAATGACTCCCTGCACTTCTCAACCCTATCCATCTCCAGTAAAGTATTAATCTTAGCCCGCTCGGTATCGGGAACCTTATCCACAATACTCAAATACCCCGCAATCTCTTTAGCCGTAAGGAGAGTCATAGCTTTACTATTTCCTTCATAGACTTATCCGCCAACTTGATGGAATGAAACTTATACGGCCTAATCTCAATATGCCCGTCTTCTTTTAACCTATGAACAATCCTATGGATGTTTGACTTAGAAGACATCCCCAAAGACCTAGCTATCACCTCATATGAAGGCGACACACCATGCAGCCTAATATAGGCCCTGATGAAATCTAAGACTAGCTGTCTGCGTTGAGTCATTCTGAGAGTTTAAACGATATTGAGAACGTTCGCAACTATCTTTCTAAAATTTATATATACCCCGGGGGGGTGGGGATAAGTCTTGGATGGGGTATGGTGCTATGTAATCGTTTGAGCGGATTAGAGCGTAATGTAGGCGGGGGCATGTGCGGGTCATTAGGGGTGGTGGGGGTACGGTGGGGTCGCCGCCAGCCGTTTAAACACCTGCCGTTTACGCCGCTTTGCCGCCTAGCAGTTTCAAGTGCCCCGACAGTTCCCTCTTCAGTTGGTCTGCCGTTGGTGCTGCTACCTCAGTCTCCACTGATGGTGTAAACACCCCTGCTGCTTTGCCCATTAGTTCTAATGCTTTGAGCCTGCTACCTTCCTGTTTGGCTCCCTTGCTCAGTGCAAGTAGCTGCCTTAAGACGTACCTCTTTGTTGCTGCAAGGTCTTCTGTCAGTGCTTCCGCAGTCTCTCCCCATGCATCCTCCAGCATCTGTCCTATGACTGGATGTCTTGTTAGTTTGTATGCATTGGCACTGATTACCCTGTTGCTACTGTGATCATCTGGGTATGCTTCCCTATAGGCATCTGCATTACTCATGCCTGATATCTTTGCTCTTACGAAGGCCATCTGTTTCGGGGTTAACTGGCGCTGCCTCGGGGCAGTTATGACTTGTCCATCCTTACGCCTTGATGGCGCGTCCGCTGCTGCTGCCAGCACTTCTGCCTCAGTGTCTAGCCATTGATCCTCTACTGCCTCTCCATCCTGCTGCGCGGCGTTTTCTAGATCATTGAGGTAATCTATTGACGTTGTCTTACCCATAGGTTTTGCCCTTTGCGTGGTCTTTACTGGTCAAGTATACAGCACTGTGCATTTAAACACCACTGTTCGTGGCCCAATGTTATCCACAGCCTGTGCATAAGTAAAGTTATCCACCGCAAATTGTGGATAATAAATGCACCAAAATGGTGAAAAACGCGATAGAGCGACTTCAGCGCATGGGTCAAGGGGTAGGGTGCTTGAACCCCTTAAAGTCGCTCAGATTCGTTCAAAATTTGGCAAATAGACACATTGGCGACACCTGCTGGCACAGTCCATGCTACGTGCGCGCATCGCGTATCTCCATTAGTCACTGGTAAGCCTGTAATCCCTGCTTCAATCAATACCCCTACGGTTTAGTCGGATAACTATTGCGCTCCGAATTTAAACACTACTACAATGTGGCTGTGCAATGTCGCACGGTAACGTAGAGGTTCAAGATGAAAGCTTATGTAAACCTAGTCAAGTACGCACTCCACAATGGATGCTCCATATCGGTTTGGGATGGAGAAGAGTGGCAAGTAATACATTCCAGTCACTACCATGAGATCGTCCGCGCAATTGCCAGTGTAGAAGAGTCGGTGCTAAGGATTTATGACCGTAATGGTCTAAAAGTAGCAACCGCTACGGTGATCCCCTACGGTGTCGAGCCTGATGAGACCGTCAGCGATTGGGTAATCAGCGAATTTATGACCCAATGGGATGCCAGCTATAGCTTTCAACTGATCCTTTCCTAACATTCCAGCGGTATGCCTTGCGGGGCATACCAGTGCAATGTCGCACTGCTTGGAGATTGACCCTATGAAAATCTACTCTACCCGCGAAGAATGGCTGGTTGCAGCTATTGAAGAATTTCGCCCCCTGTTCGGGGCCTATGCCTCGCCCATTGCAGCCAAGGTGCGCGTCACCTGCGGCTTCCCTTCCAACGCCAAGCGCGGCGGTGCAATCGGTGAATGCTGGGCAGACACTGCCAGCGCAGACAAATCGATGGAGATCCTGATCTCCCCCACTATCGCAGACCCCATGCGAGTCGCTGACATCCTTGTCCATGAGCTTTGCCACACCGTGGCTGGAGCTATGAATCACGGCAAGGCATTCCAAAAGGCCGCTGACGCTATGCACCTGATCCCCGCTGCGGGGAAAAAAGCCTACAAGGCCACTACTGGCGGTGACGCATTCCGCGCTGCATTCGGGCCGATCATCGATGGACTAGGCGACTACCCTCACGCCCAATTGTCGATGGCTACCCGCAAGACTCAGGCTACCCGCATGCTGAAGGCGGTCTGCCCATCATGCGGATACACCGTGCGCCTCACTGCAAAGTGGGCTGCAATGGGCATGCCGTCCTGCCCTGTCGATGGCGACACTTTCAACCTTGGAGAATAATCATGGCACTGGATCACAAAATCGATATCTTGAAACTGCCCCTCAATGTGGTGCATGGTGCGTTTAAACAATTCCACGGCAATTCGAAATGGCTTGGTAAAGAAAACGCCGCTGAAATGATGGCTGGTGAGATCCGGAACGGCGGCCCTTACACGCTGGCTGACGTTCGCAATGCTAAGCCTGTGCCAGTCGGACTGCCCTCTCCCGCCGAAGTCATTAATTCGGTGCGCGATACCCTGCAAGGGCAGTACCAGCAAATTGAACAGGCGGTCAACCCTGTTAAGACCGTGGCTGACCGTGCAGATCAGCGCTCACTGGACACCATGAGCAAACTGTCCCGCGCACTGGATCGACTGGACGTAGTCGAGCAAGGCCAGCCAGTCATCATTGAGGCCATCGAGGCGGTGAACAAGGCACTGGAGGGTCTCGCCGCTAACGTGGACAACATGGGGCAGATCGATCCAGCACTGGTGCAGGGTCAGGTTGCGGATGCCGTGCGTCATGCGTTTAAACCCTTTGAGGCTGCAGTCGTGGCGGCTGGCGCTCAGGCTACAGTCGGGCAGATGGTCTCGGTGTCCAAGGTCAAGACCGTGCCAGTGTCGCAAGCATTCGGCGTGACGGTGCATGATGCAAAGGGCAATGAGTTGCTGGTCGATGTCTACGACAACGCCGCTGCCCCTGCCATCGATCCCTGCTTTGTGTGGACTGAGGGAATTCTGAAGCACCTGTTACTGTCGCAGTCCACTGGTGAAAACCTGTGGTTCGGCGGTGAAAAAGGCACTGGCAAATCGGAGACCGTGCGCCAGTTTGCTGCCCGCACTGGTCGCGGTTACTGCCGGATCAACTTCCACAAGTACACCACCAGCGAGGACTACATCGGAGCGATGGGACTGGTCAATGGCGATACCGTGTTCACTGAGGGCGACTTCCTGCAAGCCTTCACCACTCCCGCTACCCTGATCCTGTTGGATGAGATCACCAACGCTGACCCCGCTGCACTCGCCACACTGAACGGTTTTCTAGAGCCTAACAGTGCGGTTTCCTATGGCGGTGCAGTCCGCCGCCGTGCGCCTGATGTGCTGGTGTTTGCTGCTGACAATACCCTGACCAACGGCGATGAGTCGGGCCGCTACGCTGGTACACGGCAGATGAATTCGGCACTGGCTGACCGTTTCGCTCGCGTTGTAGCGTTTAAACACCTGCCTTTGTCTGATGAGATCAACGCCGTGGTGCGCCACACTGGATGCACTGAGGCGCTGGCTGACCACGTTCTACGCGCAGTGCATGCATGCCGTGCCAAGGTGACTAGCGGTGACATCATCGATGCCCCATCTATCCGCCAAGTGATGGCCTTTATCCGGTCAGTGGCAGTGCTTGGTGTCGATGAGGCATGGGCTGCATCCATTGGACACCGCCAGCCTTCTGAGTCGGCTACCGCCATTGAGGCCATCAAGGCTACCTATATCTCCGCTGACTTTATCCACGCCAACATTTAAGAGGCACAAAATGAAACGTTTAAACGGTATCCAGTTCCGCTCCGGTGTCGAGAAGGCAGCACACAAAATCGCCGCCGACTTAGGCCATTCCATCACCATCACTTGGACAAGTGGCATCACCACTGCTGCGATCAACGGCAGCGGTGACGTAATGCTCGCCAACGTCGATGATGACGCGACTGTCACTGAGGCGCTGGTATGGCGCTACGCTGGCTTTGTTCTGCATGAGTTGCTGCACCGCCAGTGGTCGAACTTCAACACCATCCAACTGGTGCGCGGCACGTTCCTGCGCCAGTTGCACAATGGTGTCGAGGATGCTTGGATTGAAAACCGCGCCGTGCGCGAAGGTCTCACTGGTAACACCAAGCAACTGCTGACGGTGCTGGTCGATGGCATGGTCGATGAGGCAATGTCCACTGTGCAGGACTGGTCTGACACTCGCCAGTATCCCTTTTCGTTTGCAGTGAATCTGCGCTTGCATGGCAAGACCGTGCCAATTGCCAAGGGCCATGAGTCGATCCTGACTGAGGCGCAGCGCCGCCTCACCGCATGCACCAGCACTGAAGACACCTTGGTGCTGGCGCAGTGGATCCTGAGCCAACTGCAAGCCGCTGATCAGGGTAATAAGCCTGACGGTGACGAAGGCGATCAAGACGGTGATCAGGATGGCGATCAGGATGGCCCCGAAGGTCAAGGCGCGGACGGCGGTGAGGGTCAAGGGCCTGACGGTGCTGACGGTGCTGACGGCAATGGCCCTGAGAGCGATCAGAAGGGGTCAAACGACGACGATAATGGACAGGGTAAGGGGGATGGTGCGGGTGAGGCTAAAAAGCCCGCCACGGCTGGCCCCGCCAAGCCTGTAGGTGACGCTCGCCAGCCAGCGGTAAGCGCTGAGCCAAGCCTTAAATCAGAAGGCGGTGCGAATGGGTCTTACTCCAATACCACTGGAGTAGCCAAGGCCAAAAAATATATGCAAGCCTATCAGGCAAGGGACATCAGCATTACCGCCAATGCGCGTCTGCGCTATGAGGTCAAACGCCTGTTTGAAAACACCGCCAATGATGAGTGGCAAGTCAACCGCCGTGCAGGGTCGCTCAACGTCCGCGCACTGCCCAAGGTGTCTACCAGTGACCGTCTGTTTAAACGCCGCTTGGAATCTGACGGGGTCGATTCCGCAGTGGTTGTGATACTGGACGTTTCCGGCTCTATGTTCCAGTCACGCTACACGCTGGATGCCAGCGGTCATCGCATGAGGGATGCAGATGGCAATTTGGTTACATACACCTACATTGACTTTGCAATCAAGGCCACGGCTGCGCTGCTGGATACCCTGACCCGCGCTGGCGTGAAAGTGGCACTGCATGCATTCTCTGAGCAAACCTCAGTGTTCAAGGGGTTCGATGAGCCACTGGCGCGGGGCCTGTCCAAGCTTGCATATGTCACTGACGGTAGCGACACCAATGACTATCAGGCAGTGCGCTACGCCCATGAGGTGCTGGCCTACCGTCCGGAACAACGTAAGGCGGTGTTCATCATCACTGACGGCGTTGGCAATGAGCGTGACACCACCGCTCAGGTCAAGGCTGGCGAGGCGCTAGGCATCAGCACCGTTGGCATCGGCATCGGGCTGGACGTTGACCATATCTACCCTAAGTCGATCTGCATCAAGTCGGCAGACGACATCGGTAATGCTTCGTTTAAACAAATCAAGCTTGCAGCTTAACTGGAGAATTGAGATGATCATTAAGACTAACAACCTGACAGGCGTAGACCTTAATTGGGCAGTAGCCAAATGCGAGGGAATAGAAAATGGAACGGGTATGTGGGCTGGCTATAAATGGATCGGCATTCCATACAGTACCGATTGGGCGCAAGGAGGCCCGATTATTGAGGCTTGGGCGATTGACGTCGGCACTTACCGTGGTGCTTGGCGGGCTGCGCGGCACGTTGGGAGCGCACCTACATACGGCTACGGCCCAACGCCCCTCATCGCAGCCATGCGCTGCTACGTTGCGTCCAAGCTAGGTGATGAAGTAGAAATACCGGAGGCACTATGCAACCAATGAACGACAAGACTATGGCCTCCGCTAGGGCCAAGCTGGACATCATCACCAGCATGGCAGGGCCTGACCCTGAGATGGCCCTTGCCGTCCTGTCGTATGCGCTGATGCATGTTGCCCACGATAACAGGGTGATGTTTGCATCGGTGATTCAGAACTTAGCCATACTTGAAATCATGGCGCAGCAAGGGGATCACCATGCAGAATGAAACC
>Ga0114974_10002573_pt1 | contig 13943 bp, 12 predicted proteins | sample S_130206_EF_Meta_FD_87318 | JGI IMG/M metagenome (GOLD analysis project Ga0114974, IMG submission 87318) | Freshwater microbial communities from Lake Simoncouche, Canada to study carbon cycling - S_130206_EF_MetaG | ecosystem: Environmental > Aquatic > Freshwater > Lake | place: Lake...
CCGTTTTTAGCGGACTGCGCCACGGCATCTACCATCCACGGGCCTTTAACGTACTTGGCATGGAGTTCAAACAATGCTGGCTGACGTACCTTGGCTTTGGAGTCGCCTGCATCGTACGTGGCTTCTAGGTACAGATCGCCGCCTGCTACATCAAGCAATGGTGAACCATAACGAACAGCCTGTGTCAACAAACCATAACCTGCCCCACTGGAGGCCCAGGCATCTGCAATGCCCAGTCTTGTTCCATAGGGGTAGTCGGCCAGACTCCAACTTCGGGTTGGAAAAGCTCCCATTTGCACCAGACCGTAGTCTTCATGCAGCACGGTGGCGTTCTTCTCGTACAAAACACCCGCAATGTCTTGCTTTCCATCTCGCCAACGCTGGCTCAACAAACCCTTGACCTTAAATCCGCCACCCAGATCGAATTCTTTGGTACCGATGTAAGGCTGAAATAATGTCAGGTTAGTGCCTGCTGTGCCATAAGGCACGCCTTGGGCCAATTCTTCTGCCCAAGGACGATGCCTAGCTTCGTTGGCGTTGAGTTGGCAATTGGTGCATTGATTGGAGGCGTGGGATGCCTCGATCTTTGCAAAACCTGTGATGGTGAAAGGCCCAAAATCCCCACCCAGTGTAGTCAAAGGCAACAGACTAATAAGTACGGTGGCAAACAGCTTCATATGGGCCTTATCGCTTCAATTAAAGTGCAAAACCGATGTAGGGTTGGGCAAGACTCACTTGACCAGAAGATGTTCCATAACTTTTACCATTGGCAATATCATCAGCCCATGGGCGATGACGTGCTTCGCCAGGAACCAACTGGCAATCGCTACCTTGATTGCTGGCGCGAGATGATTCTATATTCACAAATCCATTGATGGTTAGAGGTCCTACGTCTACTGCGTGAGATACCGCTTGCAAAGAAACAAACATCAGTCCGAAGCAATTTGATTTATTAAAAAATTCCATTATTTGCCCATAAATAGATTCGTGAAACTGATTTTTATCTAGAGAATGCTACTAAACCTACTTTAGGCAGAACGAAGTTGTTTGTTGTTGACGTTGCACGAGTATCGTTCGCGCCCAGCACTTTAACTACAACAGCCTTTAGGTCTGATTTCAAAGCAGCTAAAGTACCAGTGCAAGACCCGAAAGAGCTCAAAGCAACTGTATAAACACGAAGATTATTTGCAGTTGCTGTTGTGTTTAATGGCACATTCACGGTGCAAGAGTTTGCATATGTGTAACTGGTGCTGTTGTAAGCGCCACCGGCAATCTCTAAAGTGAAAACTGTTGGGCTATTTGTTTGAACTGCAAGATCTACGCCGTTACCCATTTGAATCATCAAGTTGCCTGATTGCGATACATCCAAACCTGCATTTTGTGGTGTCTGAATTTTTGTGTAAATGTAATCTGTTGAAGCAAGAGCTGCAGTGTGCTTGAACTGAATGCCTACCGATTGGTGGTAATCAATATCTGGCTGAGTAAATATTCCATAGTCACCGTAAACAAAATTCCCACCAGAACCCATATAAACATCGCCACCTTGAGCGGTACTCCATTTCAAATCACCTGAGGCTGAGGAATGAGGTGTGTAACTCGATGCCACCAGTACATAAGGTGATGCAACCGACTGAGCAATAGTGCTTGTTACACCACTACCACCACATGCTATGAGTGTGCCAATGATGCCAAGCGCGCCTATGCTGAATGATTTGCCGATATATCCCATTCGTTGAAAAGTCATAAAGTTCTCCTGATTGTTTTTGAAGGTAAGTGATGTCTGAAACCGCTTTCTGAAAGCGCTTTCATTAACGAGATTTAAAAACTTTCGGCCGCAGTTGGGAACTGTGGTTTTCCCTTAGATTTCGGAAATATTTACGGTGAAACTGTGAGTGTCATAGGCTGTGCTTTCATTTCATAGCCATTACTAAAGCGAATATCTATGACCAACTTCGTTGGGTTGTAAACCATGTAGGTGTGGCTTGAGTTTGCGTGGCTAGATTTAAAGCTCGCATAAAACTTGGTGTTGGCGGTGATACTGAGATCAGGAGGTCCGACTTCATTTAAAAAATACAACCAATGCTGCGCATGTGTGCGGGTGTCTCCTAATTCAACAGAGCCCCACTCATTCCAGCGCGAAAGCCCTTTTTTAGGATCGACCAGTGCGACATATTTTGCAAAAAGGTCTTGCCAAATGTCTTCTGGCTTAGCCCGTTTACCTAGTGATTGGTAGATTTCGATTTCTTTGTCCAAGGCAGTCATGTTTTTTTTCGTGAAGGCTGGACTCGCTGCCAGATAGGTAGAGGAGGCAGTCAATGGCAACAAGTTAATGCCATGAATTTGGCGCGGCTCGTCAATCCACCAAGTGTTGTGGGCCAACTTACCGCCAAATAGCATGCTGACCTCCGTGTTTTTATATTCTGGCGGCAGAGTTAAACCATGTATATCGAACCAATAGTGGTTGATAGCCTGGATCTCCGTGGTGTACAAGTAGGTGCACAATTCAACCAGCTCTGGCCGCCCTTGTAATGCGCCCCAAAGCATCAATCCAGCCCAAGCATTGATGGCTTCAGAAGATGACTCTTGGTTATTTCCGTCGGGCGAAAGCGCCACACCCGAGGCCCAGGAGTGCCCTTCGTAAGGATCAAAGTTGCGCAGGTAAGGAAAATCCTTTCGGCCGCGCTCTGCCGTGGCGATGTCTGCCACAAGCTGGTCAATCATGCCGCCCCAACGCTCGGGCTTGATCCATTGCGGATCACGCAAACCAATATCGGCTGCAGCCCGAATCCAATAACCGTAGTGAAAATGGTGGTCGTTCATGTCCTTGACCGCGTCGTACTCTTCCGGGTAACTAACAACGGTGCCCAGAGTGGGGCTGTAATGAAAATAAGTGCGCTTGCTTTGGCCGGACAACCACTCTTCAAAACGGCCCTTCACCAATGCGAGCAATTCATCTCGGGTTTTTAGATCACCCTGTGCGTCAGCCACACTCATCAATTGGCTGATGCGCTGCAGACCCTTGCCTTGCCAGTAAGGCCCTTGACCAATTTCAAGCATCATCCGACGAGCGCGTCGGGTCTCTTTGGACAAGTTACCAAGAATCGCTTTGCTTTGTGCTGGATCTTGGACGCCCGGCCAATACGGCACAAAGCCGGTATGGCGATAGCGTGTTTCAAAACTGCTGCTCGCAAAAAAACGTATGTCCCCTCGGATGCTGCCCAGACTGCCCAAAGCCTTTTGAGGCAATGCTAAATTTTGGTGCCAATGGTGGGGGTACAAACCCACAACACCCGTGCCTTCGGGCCCCTCAAAAGTTCGGGTCTTGACCTTGAAGCTGGTAACCACCTCGCTCTTTTGGCTGTCAACGCGGTACTCTGCGCGCGTGTCGACAATGTGGCTGTAAGCCTGAGCTAAAAACTCTCGAATGGTTCCCTCTTGGTCGTTCGGCAAAATGGCCAGTGAAGCATATCGGCGTTCTGCCGTCAGCCGCAATTGCCAAGAAGAACCGGTCTGCACCCACTGAGCCCCAGTAGGTGCAAATGCGGCATAGGTCTTGACGGCATCGCGAATGAGCAAAACACGGACGTCAGCAGGCCACAAGCGGCCTGTCAATGTACTGGCCAAATCCAAAGACAAATCGCCATGCGTGAGTTGAGCATAGACGAATGGACTGCCATGTGCCACCGTGGTCAGCATGGTGTTTTTTTCTGCCTCAAAAGCTATGTCGACAGCCCAATCCGAATGCCCGGCCAGCAGCGCTGCTTGAGGTTGAAAACCCAATGGACGAAGGGTGATGTCTGCATTGTGTGGGTAAAGAATTTCGACGTCCTTGCGCTCGGTTGGCACCACTGTCTTTTGAGGAAATCCGATTTCAAGACCCTGAGGGCTGGCTTTGGCTGTCAAAGGAACCGCGTGCAAGACCTCTGACCAACGGGTAAACATGACGGACGAATACCATTGGTTGGTGGGGGCCGCACGCTCCATCATGGCCGGCGTGCGAAATGGTGCAGAAGGCACAGGGTTGTCCGCTGAACTGACTTGGGTGCGCCAAGCGCCTGAGCCTTGCTGAACAACATCTGCAGCTTGACTCGCTAGACACACGCTCAAACTCAAAACAGCGCCGAAGAATTGATAGAAATACATGATGTTCGATCCTTTTACTCAGGAAATTCTTTGACCATCTGGCCCAAAAATTAGGGTGCCAGACCAGTCAGGAATCAACCAGACTCTTTGACCCGCATCTGTTTTGAGTGCATCTGGGCGGACCTTGATTCGCACCGGCTCCGGCAAACCCTCGACCTTGGCGTAAACCACCATCACATCCCCCAGATTCTCAAGGAAGTCGATCACACCAGGCAGACCTTGGCCCACAGCACTCAACACCATGAATTCAGGTCGGACGCCAAGGTGTGAGCCTTTTTCAAATTGACCTTTCAGAGCGTTGAGTGTGGCCAGGTCAAGCCTTACCTTTTCCGACCCAACACGCAACTCAAGTGAGGCGCTATCCCATTGATAAGGCAGCATATTGATCTTGGGAGAGCCCAGAAACTCGGCAACGAATTTGTTGTTCGGCTGCCGGTACAAATCCATGGGCGCCCCCACCTGCTCAATCCGACCTTGATTGAACACAGCAATCCGGTTACCCAGTGTCATGGCCTCGGTCTGATCATGGGTGACATAAATCATGGTGGTTTTCAGATCTGCGTGCAACTTGGCAAGCTCAATGCGCATTTGCACACGCAACGAAGCGTCCAGGTTCGACAGCGGCTCATCAAACAAAAATACTTTGGGTCGGCGCACAATGGCACGCCCAATGGCCACACGTTGACGCTGTCCACCCGACAGCTGCTTGGGGTAGCGCTTGAGCAGCGGCGTCAGCTGCAACCTGTCAGCTGTCTCAAGCACAAGTTTGGCGGTATCAACTTTGGAGCTGCCCGACATTCGTAGCCCAAAGCCCATGTTTTCTTCCACGGTCATGTGCGGATAAAGCGCATAACTTTGGAAGACCATGGCGGCACCGCGCTCCGAAGGTCCTTTGTCGCTAACGTCTTCGCCGCCAATGTCAATGCGTCCATCCGTCATGGTTTCAAGGCCAGCAATCATGCGCAACATGGTTGATTTACCGCAGCCTGAAGGGCCTACAAAAACCATGAATTCGCCATCGTGAACTTCCAGGTCTAAACCAGGAATGACCACTGTTTCACCAAAGTGTTTGGTGACGCCTTTGAGTTCAATCGATGCCACGTTACTTCTCACTTAAAAATTTTTGATACCACAAGGCACTGTTCTTGAACGTTCGTTTCTGTGTCTCGAAATCGACATGAATGATGCCAAATCGTTTGGCATAACCACTGGCCCATTCAAAGTTGTCCATCAGGCTCCAAGCAAAGTAAGCTCCCACGGGCACGCCTTGCTGGATGGCATCGTGCGTAGCGGCAATGTGATCGCGGATGTAAGCCAATCGCTGCGCGTCATCAATCACACCAGTGACCATCTGATCTTTAAAGGCTGCGCCGTTTTCTGTGACCCACAAGCACTTGGGTTGATAGTCAGTGTGCAAACGGCATAGCAATTCAGTCAGGCCCTTTGGGTAAACCTCCCAACCCATGTCAGTGACTGTGTTGCCGGTGCTGGTCACATCCCATGGGTTGCCACACGAAGAGAAATTGCGTGTGTAGTAGTTAACGCCCAAAAAGTCATTGGCTTGTGCAATGGTCTCCAAATCGCCTTGTTGCACTTTCGGTGCGTCAGATCCCAAATGCGCCATCACATCCTGTGGGTAAACGCCCTTGAACAAAGCGTCCATGTAAAAACGCAAAATAAGTCCATCGTCCAAATGCGCTTTGGCCACATCTTGGGGGTCGTCACTGGCGGGGTAAATGGGCGACAGGTTCAAGACGATGCCCATGGCGGTGCTGAGGCCCAGACCTCGCATGGCTTTCAATGCCATGCCATGGCTTAGCAACAAATGGTGCACCGCTTGCATGGCTTGCGTTCTGGACTTGATGCCTGGCGCAAAAATACCTTGCTCGTAGCCCAAAATGGCTATGACCCATGGCTCGTTGTGCGTACAAATGCTGTGCACTCGGTGGCCAAAGCGCCGCGCCACTTCGGCGGCATAGCGGGTGAAATGACCGCAGACTTCGCGGTTAACCCAGCCACCTTGATCTTGCAATGCCTGCGGCAGGTCCCAATGGTTCAGCGTCAAGTGCAGTTCAATGCCGCGCTGCTCAAGCGCCGAAATTAACTGGTCATAAAAAGCAAAACCCGCTTCATTCCAGGCGCCTTGTCCGTCAGGTTGAACGCGCGGCCAAGACATCGAAAAGCGGTAAGCGTTGACGCCCAGCCGACTGATGAGTTCAACATCTTCAGGCCATCTTGTGTAATGCTCACAAGCAACATGTCCATTGCTTGCATCTGCAATTTTTCCATCAATTTCACAAAAAGTATCCCAAACAGACGGGCCCTTTCCATCGGCGTCATGTGCGCCTTCAATTTGAAAAGAAGATGTGGCAACGCCCCACTTGAAATCTTTGGGGAAAAGGTCACGAGAGACAGTCATAGTGATTGAGTTCAAAGTAATGGGTTTAACCGCGCACTGCACCTGAGGTCAGCCCCTCGATCAGTCGGCGCGATGAAAAAATAAAAATGATCAACAAAGGGATCACGGCAATAGCCGATCCAGCCATCAAAGCGCCCCACTCGGTATCTACCGGGCTTTGAACGCTTCGCAGTGCCAACGGAAATGTGTACATCTCGGGTGAGCGCATCACTACCAAGGGGCCAATAAAGTTGTTCCACGAGGCTATGAATGCAATCAGCCCTAGCGTGCCAAAGGCAGGGCCGAGCAAAGGCACCACCACGCTCCAGTAAATTCTGAATTCACCGCAGTTGTCCATGCGTGCTGCTTCAATCAACTCTTTTGGAATCGCCGAGGAGATGTATTGGCGCATCAAGAAAATGCCCATGGCAGGGGCGGCCCCAGGCAAATAAAGGGCGCGAGGTTGATCAATCCAGTTGAGCGCATCCATGATCAGGAAGGTTGGGATCATGCCCAAAAATGAAGGGACAAGCATCGTGCCCATGACCAGCCCGAACAAGAGCTTTTTGTAGCGGAACTCGTATACCGCAAACGCAAAACCAGCCATCGAGCAAAACAAAAGTGTCAGGCCTGTTCCCATCAACCCCACATACAGCGACCAGCCTAGGTTTTTCCAAAATGGAATTTTGGTCATCAGGATTTTCATGTTCTCAAAGAAGTGGTCACCAAAAAAAAGCGGTGGTGGCACACTGAAAATATCTGCCCTGGTTTGCGTGGCGAACACAAACATGAAATAGAACGGGCCCAGCATCAACAAGGCACCCACCATGATGAAGATCCACCCCATGATCCCCATGGTGGATTTGGACTCTGACATGGCTTGGCTCATGCTTGTCCTTCTTTGCTTTTGAAGGCTTTGTTCGTGATCACTGTCATGATCAAAATGATCACAAACAGCATCCAAGAAATGGCACTTGCCAAACCAAAGTCGTTGAAATCAAAAGCGGTTCGGTACATGTACATGGCGGTGGTCATACCGGCATATTCCGGCCCGCCTTTACCACCCGTCAAAATGAAAGGCTCTTCAAAAAGTTGCAGCCCGCCAATCACAGTCAAGGTCACACCAAAAAACATCATGGGTTTGAGTTGTGGCAAGGTGATGTAAAAAAACTTCTGCCAACTTTTTGCACCATCCATGCTTGCAGCTTCGTACAAATCACGGGGAATACTTTGCATAGCAGCCACATACAAGATGACGTTGAATCCTAAGTAGCGCCAAAACACAACGGCGGACACAACTGGTTTGATGGCTTCTGGACTGCCCAGCCAGTCGATGTTCTTTTCTGGCATCACGGCATTCAGCCAAGGCCATTTGGCCATTTCGGCCAAGGCTGCATTGACCATACCGTAGTCGGTTGAGAACAAGGTGCTGAACATGATGGCAATGGCCACCGTGGAAGTGATGTAGGGCAAGAAATAAGCACCCATGGCAGCGTTGCGCCAGCGGCCCATTTTTTCATTGATCAAATAGGCCAAAGGAATCGCAACCAGATGTTGCGGCATGCCCGATGCCAGAGCCATCCACAAGGTGTTTTCCAAGGAGGTCCAAACCAAAGGGTCCTCGATGGCAAAAATTAAATTTTCCAGCCCCACATATTGCATGGAGTCGAGCCCCTTCACCGGATCCCATGTGTGAAACATTAGAACGAATGAAAACACAATGGGAAACAATCCGAAAACCAGGAACAGCAACAAAAATGGGCTGATCAGCACATAAGGTGCCATCGCTGGTGTCAGCAAGGGTTTCATCAACGGCTCGCTCTTCTTTGCACCAAGCGGTGCGCGTCCTTAAGCGCTTGGTCAATCGGCTTGTTTTTGGTCAGGACCAGGTCCAGCTCAGCGTTCACAATTTCTTCGGCCAAGCTGTCGTTTTTAAAGACCATGGTGGGCTTGATTTGTGACGCAGTTTTTTTCCATTCGAGCCGGGCCTTTTGTCCACCCAAAAATGCCACAGGTTGATTGAAAAAATCTTCGTTTTGCGCTTCGATTAACGCTGGAAATGCGTTGTATTTTTCAAATGCCATTTGCTGTTGCTTGCTGTTCAAGGTCAGGTGCTTGATCAAATCCCAAGCAATTTCCTTGTTGACCGCTTTTTTGGGGATGGCATAGAACGTTCCGCCCCACGAAGTTGCAATACGCTCGGGTAAAACAGTCGATCGCCACAGGCCACTTGTATTGGGTGCCAACCAGTTTTGCAGGTGCCCCCCCAGCCAAGCACCCATCATCTGCACGGTCACAGTTCCGCGTTTGAGCGATTCGCTCCACTCGTTGGACCACGGATTGATTTTGGCATCTAGACCTTCCGTTCTGATTTTTTGAGCGATCTCAAAGGCTCTTTTGAAGCGTGGTGAATTTTCAATGATTGACTTGCCTTGTTCATCGAAATACACGCCTTGACCGGCTGGAATGCCGGCCCTGATCACAATGTCTTTGACATCTCGGGCGTGCGCTACCAAGTACGCGCCCGTAGCTTTTTTGATTTTTTGCCCACCCCGGATGAAGCTTTCCCAGGACTGCGTTAATTCCGACTCAGTGACCTGGGCTTTTAGCAATACATCGTTTCTGTAAAACATCGCGCCTGGTCCGATGTCTGTGGGCATCGCAACCTGGCCGTGACTTGCAGATCGGCCCTGGGCCATGGCAAACGACACAACTTTTGAGGCTTGATCGCCGAGGAAGTAAGGCGGCTTTTCCAAGTCTTCTAGCCCACCACTTTGCGCAAAACGACCCAGATAGCCATATTCAATGGTCATCACGTCCGGCAACCCTGTTGAGGTTGCCAGCGCCGTCGTCATGGCCGTGTGGTGGTCGGCATATTCACGACCCACCACTTTGACTTCTACATTGGGATTCTTTTTTTGCCATTCTTGCAAAGCGGCTTTCACGATGTCGTCAACCGCTGGGTAGGCGGCTACTGTGACGACCGTCTTTTGTGCAATGGCTGGCATGCACATCATCAGCGCAACCATCGACAAGCCCATTAGTTTTTTCATGAAAACCCCAATTATGAAAGCGCTTTCATTGTAAATTTGTTCTTCATTGTGTCAAGCCCGAAACGGGTTTGTACTTAGATTGTGTCCCCAAGGAGTCTGCGCTTCCTTGATCCCCCCCTAATTCAGGAATAGATTGACCCAATGCCTGAAATCATTCTCCACCAATTTGCGGCCTCACCTTTCTCAGAAAAGTTGCGATTGGTGATGGGCTTCAAAGGCTTGGCCTACAAGTCCGTCAAGGTGCCAGCCATCATGCCCAAGCCGGACGTGGTGGCGCTCACGGGGGGGTATCGGCGTACGCCATTTTTACAAATGGGCGCAGACATTTATTGCGATACAGCCTTGATTTGTGAAGTGCTTGAAAAACTGCAACCCAAGCCCACCTTGTACCCAACGGCCAATAGCGCATTGACCCGTATCTTTGCGCAGTGGGCTGACAGCACTTTGTTTTGGGCCGCCGTAACGCACAACCGCGGCCCCAAGGGTGCGGGCAGTCAGTTTGCAGCGGCACTGAACGATCCCATGGCCGCCGTATTTGCCGATCGCAAAGCCATGGGTTTTGATGTCTCTTGGTTTGAGCCTGGCGATGCCACTCCGGTGTATCTCAACTATTTAGATCGCCTTACCAACATGTTGGAGGGTCAACCCTATTTGTTTGGCCATCAGCCTTGCATTGCCGATTTCTGCGCATATCACCCCATTTGGTTGGTTCACATCCGCGGCAAAGACAGTGCAGACCTTCTGCAACGTTATCCAGATGTCAAAGCTTGGACTGAGCGCATGAAGGCCATTGGCCATTCAGATTGGGAAGAAATTTCATCAACACAAGCCATCGGTCTTGCTGAAAGTAGCGAGCCCTTGCCAATCGGCGCAGGACCACTTGCAAACACTGAGTTTGTGAACGATCATGACATTGCTTTGGGTACACAAGTCAGTATTTCGGCTGAGAGCTTCGGTAGAGAGCCTACTGTAGGTCAACTCGTAGCCGCTACGGCTCAGCATTTCAGCTTGCGGCGCGTTGATCCGAGGGCCAAAACGGTTCACGTCCATTTTCCGCGCATGGGTTATGTGATGAAGAGAGTGGTCGGCTAAGTATTCTTAGGAGTTAGTTGTCGCAATTCAACAAGTGGTCGTTAAATTTTTTTGCGGGTCGGGAGATGATTTGATGATGACTTGTTCAAACTGGGGTCAAGAAGCCTCAAAGTTTGAACCCTTTGGTTGGCAGCAGAAAGCATCAGATCCCACTCAATGCCGGCCGAAATAAATCTTGCACCCATGTCAACCACATGGGCTGCAAGTTTGGGCTTTCCACCGACTGCGCCAATGCCTGCAAACTTGCCATGTTTTTGACATGCACGAATTACTTTTTCAAAAGACAGGAGCATTGCCGGATCATCTATTTTTCCAGGGATGCCCATCGAGTTTGCTAAATCTACAGAACCCACATGCAGAATGTCAACGCCTGGAACAGCAGCAATTTCTTCAGCGCATGCCACGGCTTCGGGGCTTTCAATCATCACTACAACGGTAGTAGCTTCGTTAAATGCCTGACTCACCTCAGCGGCATCATAATGGCTCTTGTATTGCAGATGTGGCCATTGGTAAGAAACCGATCGGTGTCCGATCGGTGCAAATTTACAGGCATCCACAATGGCCCTAGCCTGCGCAGCATTTTCGACATGAGGTGCAATGATGCCCATGGCGCCTGCATCCAGCAAGCGGGCCATGATGTCGGGTGAGTGGTTGGGGATTCTGACCAAGGGCGTCACACCGGCTAACAATCCGCCAAGGCAAATTTGAGCTGCATCTGACTCGGAAATCACAGAGTGCTCTAGGTCAATGTACAGCGCATCAAACTGGCAAGACTGCGCGGCAATGGCTATTTCCATTGAAGTAAATTTTTGCACGATCAGGCACAAACCCAAACCTCCCCCATTCAAATGAGCTTTAAGGGGGTTGCGCAACAATTCAAAGTTTTCCATCAGTGTCTTTCACTCAAGGGTATTGCGCCAATGATCAAGTCTTCTGCCGGAATGGGTTCGCCTTGCAAATACTTTGTAAGGTTACCAAACACATGCTTTGCAACTGGCGCCACGTTGTCAAAAACCCCGCCGCCAATGTGCGGTGTCGATACCACTTGCTCCATTTTCAAAAGGGGGTAGTCGACGGGTGGCGGTTCTTGCTCGAATGCGTCCAAACCTGCCCCCCTTAGTTTTCCACTCCGAAGCGCATCAGCCAGTGCTTGATCGTCCACAATGCCGCCGCGTGCAGTGTTAATAAGGACAGCACCTTCTTTCATGTTCTGAATAAAAGTGGCATTGACCAAATGGGCGGTCTTTTCGTTCAGTGGTAAGTGCAGGCTGACGATGTCGCTTTGCATCAGCAGGTTGTCCAAGGTTTGAAACTCAACATGAAGGGCTGATTCCAATCCGGAATCGGCCCGCTTTGGATCGAAGTAAATTAGACGAACATCAAATCCTGACAGTCGTTTGGCCAGCGCCCGCGCGATATGGCCAAAGCCAACAAGCCCAATGGTTTTGCCTGTGACTTGAAGACAAGTTTCACGCATTTCGCTGGTGACCCATAGTCCCTCGCGCAAGGTTCGCTGAACGTAGGGCAATCGCCTGTAAACAGACAACATGAGCGCCAAGGCAAGTTCGGCAACTGGCCCAGCATTGCCGCCTGACGTAATGGCCAGCCCAATTCCACGTTCTTTCAGTGCTGCTTGGTCAATGGCATCGATGCCAATACCCCACTTGTGAACCATTTTCAAGCGTGATGCAGTTTGCAACAGAGGCACATCGACAGCCGCAAACCCAGGCACTATAAAGTCTGCATCCGACGCTAATGCGGCTTGATGCTCGGGTGCGTAAGAGTCCGCAAAAACCAAGGTGAAATGGGCCGGTGCCATCTTCTTAACCTCCGCACGGACATTCGGGGTCCAAACGTCCAAGCATGCCACTTTGTAGTTCATGTGTGTTTCCTATCGCTGACGTTGAAGTGGGCCCTGAATGAGCCAGCGGGTGGCATCATTGAACGCATCATCTACTTCGCTCAGTTGTCCTAAATACTTTAAAAATCCGTGATTGAAAGATTCGCAACAGACACAGTGAACTTCTATGCCGGCCTTTTTCAAGCGTTCTGCATATGCTTGCCCTTCATCTCGCAGGACATCATGGCCTGCCGTAGCAATGTAGGTTCTTGGCATACCTTGCAAGGTGGGTGCTCGCAAGGGCGAGGCATGCGGATGCGTATGATCTTTGTGATTTTGCATGTATTGCGTCCAAAACCAATTCATGCCTTCCTGACTTAAGCCATAGCCTTGGCCAAATTGTTGGTATGACTCACGATTTGAATCAGGCGCATCGGTCACCGGGTAAAACATCAGCAGGTCTTGGATCAATCCAGGGTGACTTTCTCTTAATCGCCAAGCTGTGACCGCGGCCAAGCATGCACCGGCACTGTCTCCCGCCAAGGCCAAGTGACTGGTGTCAATGCCTAGCGCCAAAGCGTGTGATATCACTTGCAGTGTTGCGGCTAAACAATCGTCAGGGGCCGCGGGAAAGGGATACTCCGGCGCTAAACGATAGTCAACTGACACCACCACTCGATTGCTTTGAATGCACAATCTGCGACAGATGTCATCGTGGGTGTCTAGGTCTAGCATGACGAAGCCACTGCCATGAAAAAAAACCACGGCAGCGTGGGGCCCAGGCGCTAGAGGCGTGTAGATTCTGACAGGGATGGGTCCTTGCGGACCCGGCCAATTTGTATTTTGGACTTGTCCCACAGATACTGGAGGGGTGTTGAGCAAGTAGCCTCTGCGGGCTGTGTCTCGCGCTTCTTCAATAGGCAATGCATGATAGGGCTTGGCACCAATGGCCACTTGCAGCGCTTGTGCAATGGTGGGATGAAGGCTCATGCATTGCCCCAAGCTTTATTGCGGTTGTATGCCAATGTCAGCCAGGATGCCCGTAAGGCGTTTAACTTCGTTGGCGACAAAGGGTGTGTATTCTGTAGGGCCCATCCATTTGGCTTCTGCGCCCAGTTGTTGCAAGCGTTGGATTGCCTCAGCTTGACTCAGGACCTTTTGAACCTCCGCTGCAATTTTTTGCACCACTGGCGCGGGTGTATTGGCGGGCGCAAACAAACCAATCCAACCGACAAAGTGGAAGTTCGGAATTGTTGTTTCTGAAACTGTGGGAAGCTCAGGGGCAAGGGGTGTACGGTCGCCCAAAGTCACGACACCCAAAGCACGAACAGCGCCCGATTTGACGTGAACTTGGCTGGAGGCAATGTCTGGGAACATCACATCGACACGCCCCGCCATGACGTCCGTTAAACCCAAG
>Ga0114974_10002574_pt1 | contig 13943 bp, 9 predicted proteins | sample S_130206_EF_Meta_FD_87318 | JGI IMG/M metagenome (GOLD analysis project Ga0114974, IMG submission 87318) | Freshwater microbial communities from Lake Simoncouche, Canada to study carbon cycling - S_130206_EF_MetaG | ecosystem: Environmental > Aquatic > Freshwater > Lake | place: Lake...
CGGCTGGTGTGGAATCAATACCGCGCAACGACTCAAGCAGAGGCATTGCAGCAGGCAATGTGAGCGATTCCCAAGCGCTGAGGGCGCCGGTGACCGTCATTGCTTCACCGCTTCTCCATCTCCCGCGCACTGGCGGCATCGCCCAGCAGCACGGAGAGTGAGCGCAGATCGTCGGTGGAGTCAAGCACGATCTTCACGATGATGGTGAGCGGAACGGCAAAGAACATGCCAGCGATTCCCAGTAGGTAACCCCACACCACCAACGAGAGCAGCACCATCAGTGGCGAAAGTCCCAGTCGCGAACCGAGCATCTTCGGCTGCAGCACGCTGCCGATGAGGACGCCAGAGAGGCCCTGTACCACCGCCATGGCAATCGCTACGCCCCAACCATGCGTCACCAGTGCAATGGCAACAACCAACAGGCTGGCAACAATGGCGCCGATGGTGGGGATGTAATTCAAGAAGAAGACCAAGAACGAAAGTAGGAATGCAAAGGGAATACCAAGGGAGATGCAGGCAATCCAGTTGATGACGGCAAGCACCACGTTCAACTGGGTAATGACCACCAGGAACGATCGAATCTTGTCGGCAACATTGCCAAGCCCGCTGCTTTGCATCGCGTGTGGAAACGCCACACGCATCTTTGTTGGAAAGCTTGATGCTTCAGCAATAATGAAGGCGCTGACCAAGAGTACGAACAGGAAATTCTGCAGCACCTTAGCCATGGATATCAAGATCACATCAGCGAAGTCAGTAATTTTCCATGCGTGTGCTTCGCGCAGCAGGCGTTGTGGATCAATGTCAACGCCACGTTGCTGCAGCGATTCGAGGCCGGAAAGCAGTAGCTCATCAATGCGGCGTTCATACTCCGGCAGCAATGGCTTGATGGATGCCGCTGACTGACTGAGGTAGTAGCCAAGACCAAGTGCGCCGCCCATGGTGAGCAGCAGCACAATCAGGAGTGCCAACCAACGCGGCATTCCGAGTTTGCCCTGGAGCAGCGTCAGGGGCAGGATGGCGATCATGGAGATGAACGCGGCTGCCAAGATCGGTGTGATGATTCCCGCGGCTTCACGCACGCCGGCGGCGACAACAACAATGGCCGCCAACGTCAAGAGAATGGATCGCCCCGTGCCAGTGGCAGGCGCGGTGGGGGCGGGAATTGGTTCCTGGAATGGCATGGAGTTCTTTGAATTCAGGATGGTTTTTTGGGGGTCACGGGTGGCACTGGCGACGCCGGTGTCATCGGTGTCATCGGCGATGCAGGCGCAACGGGTGCAGCAGGCGCTACTGGCGCAGACGCTGCTGGGAGTGTTCGAATTCGAATGTTTCGGTACTGGACGTGGTCGCCGTGCCCCAAGAAGCCAATCTTTCCAGTGCTGCGCCGCGCACCCGGGTGTTCCTTGCCGCTGAGCGTTCCGTCCTTCATTGCGGCATCGAGGTCGATGTCAAGAATCACCGTGTTGTTCAGGGTGACCTTGGCATGCCGGCCATCAAGAACAATTTCTTGATCGTTCCACTCTCCCACGGGGCGCATGGCCGCGGCCGCGTTCTTGGATGGTGCAATGCCGTACACGCTGCCGTGGTGTTGCCAATCCTTCAGCCAGCCTTTGTATTTGTCGTTGGCATCGTCAAGAACTTGAAACTCCATTGCTTCGTATGCCGCATCGCCCGTACCGGGAGCACGCACGCCAATGCCGTTGTTTGCGCCGGTCGAGAGTTTGAATTGCAGGCGCAATACAAAGTTTGCATAGTCACTGGCAGTGAACAGGTCCGTGCCCTTTGGACCGCAGGTGATCGTGCCAGATTCAACGGAGTAACCGGTGGTGTCGCCAACCCATCCTTGCAGGTCGGTTCCATTGAAGAGCGACACAAAGTCTGCTTCAGTGGCGGGCGGCGCAACGGTGGCGGTAGCCATGATTGCAGCAAGGAGCGACGTGCCAACAGTGATCATCAGGACACGCTACCACGGATTATTGCGCAATCCTGAACGAGGGTGAGCAGGTCTCACGCATCGAGCCGGACTAGAATTGCTGCCAATGCGAACGAAACCCCGGAACTCCGTCATCAACAGTCGAACCATCGCCGTTGCATCGCTCATTGCCGCGACGGCTTCGCTTGCCGTTGCCGCGTTGCCGTCTGCGCCACCGTCACTTGCGGCGCCTGCGACGACTGCGCCCGTGTTGAAGTCGCCAACGCAAGCAGTCAAGGCTGCGAAGCCTGCGCCGATGCCGAAACTCAAGCTGCAGCGCGTTGCGCCCGAAGTAGTGTTGCGCCGCCCGATACAAGTGGTCTTTGAGCCGGCCAGCGATAAGCGCATGTACGTGGTGGAACAAGCGGGACGCATATTGGTGCTCGACCCAACTAATCGTGAAGCCAAGGAAGCGCCCGTCTTTCTTGACATGCGCAAGCAGGTGAATAGCCGCGGTAATGAAGAAGGTCTCTTGTCGGTGGTGTTCCACCCAGACTTCGCGAAGAATCACTTCTTCTTTACGTACTACACGGCAATGAACGCAGACAACAAGCGCGTCGATGTTCTCTCGCGCTGGTCCGTGGATAAGGAAACCCAAGTTGCTCAGCCGGACAGCGAGAGCATTCTCCTCACGGTGGATGATCCGTATTCCAATCACAATGGTGGAACAGTGCTCTTTGGTCGGGATGGCATGCTCTATCTCAGTTGTGGTGACGGCGGCGCCGCCAATGACCCACTGTTCTCTGGGCAGGACCTTGGGTCACTGCTTGCCAAGGTCTTGCGCATTGATGTGGATCACCCGGAGGGCGATCGCCCATACGGAATTCCCAAGGACAATCCATTCATTTCCGTGCCTGGCGCGCGGCCTGAAATCTGGGCGTACGGCTTGCGCAATGTGTGGCGAATGTCCTTCGATCGCACCACCGGCGAGCTGTGGGCTGGCGATGTTGGGCAGAATCAGTATGAGGAAGTGGATGTGGTAGTGAAGGGCGGAAATTACGGATGGAATGCGCGCGAGGGCTTGCATGAGTTTGGTGGCGGCCAACCAGGCAAGTTTGGAAGCGACTACATCAGTCCGATCGTGGAGTATTCGCACAGCGACGGGGTCAGCATCACGGGTGGATATGTATCCCGTTGCGCCAAGTATCCAACGATGGATGGAATCTACCTGTATGCAGACTTAGTGTCATGCCATATCTGGGGACTGCGAGCGGACAAGGGCGCGTTGCTTGCGGGTCCCGAAGTGCTGCTCACCACCCGAAATCAACTACCCACCAGCTTTGGCGAGGCAAACGATGGATCGCTTTATCTGGTGACCTTTGAAGGCAGTCAGGACCCACGCGCGAAAGGCGCGGTGTGGCACATTGCGCCGGCGCAGTAAGCGCATAGACTTCAATCATGCTTGCACGCACCGCTTCTCGTTCGTTTCACATGGCATCACGCTCCTACATGTACGCCGGTGCTCCGGTAGCGCTGTTGGTACTTGTGTGTGCGTGTGATTCGGAGAACGATGGTGACTTGTGGGGGGATTCCATGTCGCCCACGCAGATGCAGCGGGCCGAACAAGGTCCCGGGCCGGGAGGCAATCTGTTCACCACCACCCAAGGGGACAGCGACGATCCGTTTGTCGACAACCCGAGTTATCCGTTTGTAAGTGGACCGTGGTGGTCCAATCCGGCCTACAACGGCGGCTGAGTTGGTCGGCTCAAGCCCGTACACTCCCGGCATGCCGCGGCATCTTCTGCAACTTGAGGGCCTAGAGGCACCTGAACTCACCGCGCTCCTTGATCGCGCTGAGGCGTTCATTCCAGCCGCTCGCGGTGAGGTTTCTGCCACTCCGGTACTTGCCGGACGCTTGGTAGCCAACCTGTTCTTTGAAGACTCCACCCGGACCCGCTTGAGCTTTGAGGCTGCCGCCGCTCGACTGGGAGCCCGGGCGATTGCGCTTCAGGGTTCGGGCTCCAGCACCAGCAAGGGCGAGACATTCTTAGACACCGCCCTCAATGTTGAGGCTCTCGGGGTGGATGCCATCATTGTTCGTACCAATCTTTCCGGCGGTCCCAACCAACTGGCCCGCCACGTGCGATGCGCCGTCATCAACGCCGGGGATGGCCGCCATGAGCATCCGACCCAGGGGCTGTTGGATTGTTTGACGATTCGGAAGTCTTTAGGCGCGATTAAGAGCGCAAATGTTGCGATCGTGGGCGATATTGCCAATAGTCGCGTCGCCCGTAGCGCGCTCCATGCACTCACAACCCTGGGGGCCAACGTACGCCTGATTGGCCCGCCAACGCTCCTGCCACGCGGCTTTGCAACAGTGGCAAAATATCACGAACGCGTGTCGATCTCACATGATCTAGAGTCTAATTTGCACGATCTTGATGCGATCGTGATGCTACGGGTACAAGTGGAACGTGCTGCCGGTGGGGCGATAGCCTCTGATTATCGGCTGCAATACGGGCTGACCCGTGAGCGAGCCAGCCGACTGCCATCGCACTGCATTGTCATGCATCCGGGACCGGTGAATCGTGGTGTTGAGGTGGATGACGATGTTGCTGACGACCGCCGACGCAGCCAAATCCTTCGCCAGGTGACCCATGGGGTGGCTGTTCGGATGGCAGTTCTCGAGCAAACGATTTCAGGTTAGAAGTTTGTTCGGGGGCTACTTCAATAATCGTCGCAGATGGGGGTGAAGGTACCCTGCGGTGCTTGCCGATACCCCATTCGTCCGCCGACTTATTTGCTCGCGCGGCATGGGTGGTATTGATTCGGTCGGCGATGTTGAGCCCGGCCTTCCTCCGAAGAGGTTCTGTCACATGACATTGGTCCGGACTGCAAAGCCAACCCGCTCAGACTGCCCTTCAGTGCATATCCATGCTCGGCTGCCGTGGGGCCTTGGCTTGTCCGTGGTTGTAGCCCTGACAGGCTGCGATTACGACAGCTGGATGGATCCAAGCCGCACTGGTTACTTTGAGCACACCCCTACGTCGATCCCCATCCTTCGCAAGATCGATGTGATTGAAGTTGATGAAGACGCCTTCGCTACCGAAATGGGTCCGCCGACTGCAACGGACTTGGTTGCTGGCTCGCCGGAGTACATCTTTGCTGCAGGCGATGGCATTGATGTGCAAATCAATGATCTGTTTCAGGTGGACAAGCCAGAACAGTTCAAGCGCACCATCGATCAGTCCGGCAAGATCTTGCTGCCGATTGTTGGTTCAATCCAAGCAGCAGGCATGTCGCAGACCGACCTTGTTGCGGAGATCACTGAAAAACTACGGCCGATCATTCGCGATCCACGTGTTGACGTCACCATCCTTGAGGGTCGAGCCTTCACGTTTATGGTTGATGGCGAAGTCCGTAACGCCGGCGTGTATTCGCTCTCGCGCCCAGACTTTGATATTGAGCAAGCGGTTGCACTTGCAGGCGGAGCCAATCAAGGCGTTCGCCGCGTTCGCATTGTGCGAACCCTGAAGCTTGATGAAGCTGCAGCGAAGGAGATGGCAGCTGGTGGGACAACCCCAGCCGCCGCCCCTGGTACTGCCGCAGGAAAGCCAAGTACCGCGCCGAATGCGGCATCGCCATCCGCGCCGGTCGCTCCTGCCGAACCACCGCCGAGTGTGGACGATCTACTGAAGCAGATTCAGGCGCCAGCTACCGCTGCGCCGAGCACGGCACCCAGTGCTGCGCCTGCTGATCCAAGCCAACCAATCGAGCCGATCGCTCCCGCGACGAAGCCAGCCGCACCAGCGAGCCCGGGTGCACTGCGCTCACCAGCGATGGTTGTGGACGTGGATCAACTCGAAGCACCGGGAGTTGCTGAAAAGTCAGTTCCGCATTCGGATGCTGCTGTCCAAACGCCTCCGACACAACAGGGCGCCACCGAGGCACGCTACGTCTTCGATACTCAGAAGCAAGAGTGGGTCTACGTTCCTGCTGGAAACAGCGGACCCGTCGGCCCCGATACCAACCTTGCGGCGCCAAACTCGCCCGACGGCGCTCTTACCGGCGGTGCAGCAGCAATCTCGGACGGTCGCACACTGAAGCAGGCGGTGAATTTCCGCCTTCCCAACGGTCGTAAGACGCGCGTCATCATCATTGACTGGGAGAAGTTGCAGAAGGGCGATTTGACGCAGAACGTTCTGATTCGTCCCGGCGACAAGATCCATGTTGAGAGCGATATTGGTGTCGTCTACATCGATGGCGAAGTGGCGCGTCCTGGCGTCTACAACTTGCCACCGATCGGCGAACTGACGCTCAGCCGGCTGGTGACCGCCGCTGGTGGACTTGGCCAAATCGCCATTCCGCAGCGTGTGGACCTGATCCGCAAGATTGCCCCTGATCGCGAAGCGGCGCTGCGCGTCAACTTGGCCGCCATCCGCAACAAGGCGGAGCCGGACATTGTGATGCGTGCGGATGACCACGTCATTATTGGTACGAACTTCTTCGCCACCCCGCTCGCGGTCATCCGCAACGGGTTCCGAATGACCTACGGCTTCGGATTCCTCATCGACCGCAACTTCGGAAACGACGTATTCGGACCTCCTCCCTATACCCAGCAGAATTTCTGATTTGTCAGAATTGGCGAACCAGATACGAGGGCGGGCGTAGGAACGCTGGCACAGATCCTCGGAACGAAGTCGGAGCCTGGATCCTTGCATGACAAGCAGCGCGGCGAACAGTCCCCAACCTCGTAATGCCGCGCCCGGCGCGGCGGGTGTTGGCGTTGGCGCATTGGACCTGTCAGATCGTGCGGCAATCGCCTGGGGCGCACTGTTTGTAGTTGCGTTCGTCGGCACGTTCTTTGAGTTCTTCCGCTACCAGTTTGTCCAAGCCACCACCCAGGTGCAGGACTGGGGCCACACGCTCTTGATCCCGCTCATCTCGGGTTACTTTGTGTATGTGCAGCGCGAGAAGCTGGCATTGCAACGGTTTGCGCCGTCGTGGGCCGCGTTCTTGCTGCTGTTTGTGGGCTTAGCCATCTACTCCGCGTCGGCGTTCGGCCCTCCAGCAATTCAGCATCACAATGTGCGCGGCGTCGGCGTCGGCTTTGCGCTGCTGGGGTGTCTGCTTGCGGTGTTCGGTACCGCCTCGTTCCGTTGGCTCTGGTTCCCATGGGCGTACTGGTGGGTCTTTGGACAGACCATCTCCGAACGCGTGATGTCGCGCGTCACGGAGCGTTTGCAGGATTGGAGCGCGATCGGCGCAGACATTCTCTTGAACACACTTGGTGTTGATACCGACCGCGTGGGCAATGTGCTCACCGTGCACATGTCGGATGGAACCACGCATCCGCTGAATGTTGCTGAAGCATGCTCCGGAATGCGCACGCTCATGGCGTTCCTAGCGATCGGTGTTGCACTGGCCGCACTCGGACTGCCGCGCTGGTGGCAACGGGTTCTGTTGGTGGTGGCGGGCGTTCCCATCTCGCTCTTTGTCAACGTTCTACGGGTTGCATCGCTGGGCATGCTTTCCATGGTTGATTCAAATTTCAGCACGGGCGAATTCCACAGCATGGTGGGGTTGGTTTGGTTGATTCCGGCATTCCTGATGTTCCTGGGCGTGATGTGGGTGATTCGTAATTTGGTGGATGAAGGTCAGACGCCAACTGCACCGCGCACTGGAGTGAAATCATGATTCACTTTCAGCCCAAGGTGAAGTCGGTGTACTTCGCGTTGTTAGCTACGCTTGCCGTCGGTGGACTTGGGCTTCGCATCGGCATGCAGGCGCTTGATGTGTATCTCAAGAAGGACCCGGTTCCGTTGCGCACTGATCTTGGCGCAATTCCGACGGTGCTGGGTCACTGGCAGCGCATTGGCGAAGATCAACAAATGGACGCAGCCATGGTGGAGTCGCTCGGTACTGAGAAGTATCTGACGCGTTCCTATGCCATTGATGGCGATCCCTCTAAGGGCGTCATCTCCTTGCACTTGGCTTACTACACGGGCATGATCGATACGGTCCCGCATATCCCGGAGCGCTGCTGGGGTGCGGGCGGTTTGGTGCAATTGGGTGACCCGATCACCATGGCGCTTTCGCTGCCGATCTTGGCAAACGTCGCGGCCGATGCGCCGGTGAACGCCGCGACTGGTGCGCGCTACCCAATGGCGAAACTGGTTGACCCAGTGACGCGCATCGAAGAACAAGTCACCTTACCGGTTGGTGAATTTGCGATGACGGTTTCCACGTTTCAAGATCCGCGCGCCTCGCGCGTGGAACAGCTTGGCGGTTACATGTTCATTGCCAATGGCCGCTCCACTGCTAGCACCTTTGGTGTTCGTGCACTGGCGTTCAACCTCACCGATCGTTTCGCTTACTACTGCAAAGTACAACTCTCCGCCCGTTACCCATTGGGCGACACTCCCTCGGCCGTCGCTTTCCAAGCGAATGCCGAGGACTTTCTCACGCAACTTCTGCCGCCCTTGATGCGGTGCCTCCCCGACTGGCCGTCGATGGAACGCACTACAGCACGGCCGGAACGCAAGGATTGATCGATGGCAAGCAAGCTCAACCGTAAATTCATTTTCGTAGTCGGCGGATTTTCTTTGGCCGCCGTTCTTCTGTTGGTCGCGGTCATTCTGGTGAACCAGTTGTGGCTGAAGAACGCAGAACGGCACATTCGCGCCGGTGACGAGTTGATGGCACAGGGCAAAGCTCGCGAGGCATATTCCATGTACGGTCGTGCCGTGGGCAAGAAGCCTGACGTAGTGCGCTACATCGAGAAGATGGAAGAGGCGCTTGGCAAAGTCACTGCCGACACTCCGGCGCAGTCCGTTGAGGACTATCGAAGTCTGATGGCTTTGAAGCGCCAGCACACGCGCGCACAGCCTGGTGATCCAGAGCAGTGGAAAATTCTCATTGCCGCACTTGAAGATGAAGCAGAGCTGTATTCGCGCGGTGACGGCTGGATTTCTATTGAGACCGTCGGCAAGGAAATGAAGGATGTCATGGCTCCGGGCAGCGACGGCATGAAGACGGCCGAGGAGACCGTCTTGTTTGCGCGCGCGCAACGTGAGCAAGTACTGACGACCGGTGAACGCACCGACCTTGAAAAGCAACTTGAGGCGTTCTTGAAAGTAGCACCGAAGAGTTGGCGCGCATGGAGTGCGCTGGTCTCGCTGCGCACCGCGGATGTGGCGCGCTTGCGTGGCGCGGGTCAAACACAGGCAGCATTGCGTCGCTTGGAGCTCTTGGATAAGTCCATTGCTGACATGCGCGCAGCGGCGGACCCAACTGATGTTCTCGCGCAGGATGCGGTTGCATCAGCGGATCTTGAGCGCGTGCTACTTGATGCGCGCACCGGAAACCGCATGGACCGCACCAAGATTGACACAGCGAAACTGGACGCTGCATGCATCAAGGCTTCAGAAGCGGCGCTGGCTACGGGCAAGGGCTCGGCAGTGCGCGCGGTAGCAAGCCGGCTTGTTGATGCCAAGGGAATTGATGCTGGCGCCAAGCTTCTTGAAGATTGGCTCGCAACCCATCCAACAGATCTGATCACAGGCGGACTTGATCTTGAGTTTGTCAGCAGAGCCGGTGACGCTGAAAAGGGATTCGACCGCACCCAAGTGGCGGCACGCCGCATTCTCGATCAACCGCGTTTGCCAACAGGTTTGATGGCAAGTATCCAGTCGGACACCCGTGCTCGTGCACTGCAAGTGCTTCTTGAGGCTGCCATCGTGCAGATTGCACGTGGTGCCGACCCTACTCAAAAAGCGAAACTTGACAAGGAGATTGTGGAGCTCCGAATCAGTTTGTTAGAAGCACTTCAGAATGATGAAACGAGTCCAGGGATGATCGCGGCGGACGCAAAGATCTTGCAGTCGCGTATGGATTTGAATGGCGCAGCCAAGAAGTGGGAGCTGTATTTCACCAAGGTGCCGCAGCCACCAGCGGACGCATTCCTCTGGGCGACCATGGTTTCTCGTGCCCAGAACGATCTTGGACTTGCCATGCAGACGGTGACCAAGGGTTCGGACGCGTATCCAGCGGATCTGCGCCTTGCCATTCAGCGCGCGGAAATTGCGACGCAATTGGGTCGATTTGCTGAGGCAGCGAGCCTGTATGAGGCCCTTGCGAAAGCACTGCCAGAGCAGGAGCAGTACGCACGCATGGCACAGGACGTTCGTAGTCGGGCCGAAGGCGGCCGGACTGAGGCCGCTCCGGAGATTGCTGGACTGGAAGCAGCCATGCGCGCCAAGGATTTCCCGCGTGCCCGCGAACTTGCCGCGGCGTGGGTGAAATCATCAAACGGATCATTGCAAGCGATGTATGCACAGGTGTTGGTTGAGCAGGAGTCCGGCGATAAGGCCGCGGCGTTGGCGCTGTTGCGTGCAGCGCTGGACAAGTACCCCGGCAATCCCGACCTCGCTCGCAACGAAGCACTACTGGCCACCGAAGATCCGATTGAGCGCATCGACATGATGATTGCGCGGGTCGTGAGTGATCCAGCACAGCGGAACAATGAGCGAGTGCGCGCCTTGCGTGCTTTGCGGACGGATCTTGAGCGGAACATCCTTGAACTTCGCCGTGCCAATTCGCCTGAACTTGCGCGTAGCGAGGAATTCCTAAAGAAGATTAATGATGTTCTCCCCGAAGCTGAGAAGCAATTGGTGGCAACTGGTGCAGGCGACGCATCCAGTACCGAATTGGCCTTCATGGACGCATTATCCCGCGGTGATGTTGCCGCTGCGGAACTGCACGTTGCCGCCGCGGCAAAGTTGACGGCTTCATCACCGATCCTTGAGGTGGTTCTCCGCGCTCGTCTGCTTGCGTATCAAGGGCGCACTGCTGAGGCAATTTCCGTTCTGGAAAAAGCTCGACAGGCCGGTAGTAACCAGGCACCTGTGGCAGCACAGCTTGCTGTCATCCAAGAGGGCGTTGGCAATGAGCCTGCCGCCCTGGCCTTGTGGAAGGAAGCGTATGACCGCCGCCCCAACGATCTTGTCAATGTGCGTGGCTACGCCCGCTCCTTGGGTCGATCCGGGCAGGGTCGAACCGCACTGGACATGCTACGAAGCGCCATTGCGGCAAATCAGAACGATCTTGAAACACTGACCACCGCCGCGCAGTATGAAGCGGTTTATGGAAGCCGTGCCAAGGCCATTGAGCATCGGCAGCGCATTCTGCAGATTGACTCAACCAATCGCGAGAACATCGCGGACTTGTACGCGCTCTTGTACATGCCTGCAGACTTCGGTTCCGTACGCGATGCGCAGGGGCGTCCGAGCTATGACGCGCGCGGCTGGTCCACGGTTCCGCCGGACGAACAGCGCCGTTTGCTTGAAGACGCCAAGACCATGAACATTGCGCTTGCTGAGCAGTTGTATGACGCTGCTATGAAGCTTGCCCCGTTCGATGTTCGGTTTGCAGGGCGCAAGGCAACGGTGATGCGTGAAAACGGCAAGATGTCGCAGGGGACCAAGGCGCTGCAGGACGTGATTTCACGAGCCGAGGCGGAAGGCAAAGTGACCGCCCTGATGTATCTCGAGCAAGGCGCTTACCTTGAGGGGAATGGCGATACTGCTGGTGCCGACGCCGCGTTCGCAAAGGCCGCGGCGCTGCAGGATCCGAAGAAGCGCGAAGTAGACGCTGCGCTTGTCGAAGTGGAGTCTCGTCGTGGCAACACCAAGCGTGCTATCGAGTTGCTCACCGCCGTCATGGGCGATGCACCGCAACTGGCGAGTTTGCTGCGATTGGCTGACTTGCAAGTTGTTGCGCGGAACTATCCCGATGCAGAGGCAACGCTCGCGCGGATTCGTCCGATGCTTGGCGCTTCCACCAATTCAGAGATTCAACGACAGTTTGAAATGCTTGTGTCCGGAGTCGCTGCCGGCGAAGCGGACGACCTGCGTACTGCCAACAAGTTGGATGAATCGAAGGCCAAGGTTGAAGAGGCGCTCGCTGCTCTAAGCCGCGCAGAGACGGTGGCACCGGCAGATCTCTTTGCGCCGTTACGCCGGGTGCAGTTGTTGCGAGGTATCTCCATCGCGCAGCAGGACCCAGCCAAACTGGATGCAGCCATTGCCGAAGCGGATCGGCTGCTTGCGCGTAATGCCATGTATTGGCCAATGGTTTCCATGCGCGTTGACCTGTCGCTGGACAAGCGTGACATCAAGGCTGCCATCGGCATCTTGGAACGATTCTTGCAAGCGCAGCCAGCCAGTGATGAGGCGCGCATTCGTTTGATTGATATGCAGATTGCCTCCGGCAATGTGCCGCGCGCCATTGAGGTGGCTCGCGGCGGTGTTGATCTTCGACCGCAAGACCCAGTGTGGGCCGAGCGGCTTGGAGATTTGCTTCAGCGCACCAACGACTCGACCGGTGCGGCGCGAGAGTTTGAACGCGCGTTCACCCTTGATCCGAAGTCAATGGTCTATCTTGAGAAGTCCGCGTTGGCCCGTCTGGGCGCCGGTGATGCAGTCGGCACGCTCAACCTATTGCGTGGCGCCAGTGACCTTGCTGCTCGGTCAACCGTGTTGCGAGCGGTATCGGCTGCAGCGCTGGCCAAGAGTGGCCGCCGTGACGATGGTCTGATTGCTGGGCGCGAGGCGTTAGCCGCCGCGCGCAGTGCGCCGGACAGTTCGATTGGCAATACCGAGCGCACCGTGATGGTCCTGCGTGAGATGTTTGCCGTCGACAAGACCGCCGACTTTGAAGCATTCCTTACGCAGGGTGGAACTGCGCCAACGCTTGTGGAAGAAGCGATCCTGGCAGACACCTGGAGCCGTAGCGGACCAACGGGCTCCGACAAGGCGCTTGAATGGTGCTCGAAGGTTGATGCCCGCGTGGCTGCCGATGCCAAATCGGTACCACCAAGCGTGGAATCTGCAGTGGCGCTCACGCGCGGTGCGGTGCTGTACGGAAGGGGAGACTTGGAAGGTGCGTGCACGGCATTCGTGCGCGCAGCCCAGCTTGCGAATAACAATCCAGCCGCTCTCAACAACGCTGCATACTTGCTCACCAAGGTTCGCAAGGACTACCCACGTGCATTTGAGTTGGCAACGCGCGCGGTGCTGTTGGCACCCGCGCAGCCTGACTATTTGGACACGCTGGGATTTGTCCTCTTGCAAATGGGGCGCCTCGCAGACGCTGAGGACGCGTTGAATAAGTCAGTTGCCGCGGCACCCACCACCTCCGGATTGCTGCACCTTGCGCAGGTTCGTGCGGCGCAGGGCAATATCGGTGACGCTCGGCAGATCCTTGACCGTGCACGGGCACGGCCAGCTGATCCAGATAGCACCAAGGACATTGAAGCGTTTGCAGAAACGCTCAAAGGTAAGTGACGGCAGGGGCCAACAGCGCCCCCCAGACAGTTGACGCTCGGGAACCATCCCTAGGAAACACTATGACCGCTGCGAATCCATCATCGACTCCATCCGCCACCGCACCGCGACCAGCTTCACCTGGTGGTGCGCCGCGTGGTGGAAGACAACAAGCACCAACCATCGACCCGGTGCGCGTCCTACGACAACATGCATGGCTGCTGGCGGGCTCTGCCGGTGCCGGTTTGGTGCTTGGCGTGATCGCTCACTTCACATGCTTGTTTCTCTATCCACTGTGGGGTGGCATGGTTCTCTTTGAGATTCGGCCAGAAGTGACCGGCGCCAAAGACGCAGTGACTCGTGAAATTGTCCAGGATGAAGCGATCGCACGACTCGGCCAGACTGAGTCTCAGAAGATGACATCCAAGTCAGTGCTTGAAGCCGCGATGAAGGCGCCCGACATTGCTACCACGAAGTGGGGTCAGTACTACGACACGGTTGATGATCGTGTAAAGGAACTGGAAGACACCTTGCGTGTTGGTCACCGCCGCGGAACGCAGCTCTTTACGGTGACTTGGCGTACCTGGGAGAAGGCTGACGTTCCAGTGGTGATGAACCGTGTGGCGGACACCTACATGTCCATGCGCGAGGCTGAAGAGAATGAGCGATCGGCGCGCAGTAAGGCGCAGTTTGAAAGCAAGCGGTCC
>Ga0114974_10002576_pt1 | contig 13938 bp, 18 predicted proteins | sample S_130206_EF_Meta_FD_87318 | JGI IMG/M metagenome (GOLD analysis project Ga0114974, IMG submission 87318) | Freshwater microbial communities from Lake Simoncouche, Canada to study carbon cycling - S_130206_EF_MetaG | ecosystem: Environmental > Aquatic > Freshwater > Lake | place: Lake...
CAGCGTCTGCAGGTTGCCGAGCTCGCCGCGCGCGGTCGGGCGCCATGCGGTGCGCTTCATCTTGGCGTCTATTCCCTGCTCGACGATGCAATTGAAGGCCGCCGCTGCGCCCGCGACCAGCCAGATGCCCAGGCTGGCGAGCGCCGCAAGGCGCAACTCGGGCACGCTGGGCGCACCGGGGACGGCCAGTACCATGCCGATCACCGCGCAGAAGACGATCAGCTGGACCACGCGCGGCTTGGTCAGCGCGTAGTACTGGCGCAGCACCGAGGCCTTGGCGCTGTGCAGGGGGGTGGGGTTGGCGGTCATGCGGGGGCGTCCGATCGGTTCAGTCTGTGCTCGGCTTGGGCATTGGTGCGGGGACGGGCGGCGGTTGCTGCGACGGTCCAGCCCAGTACCACTGCCAGCGCCGCTGCGCCGGCGGTGTGCGCCAGCGCGGCGGCCAGCGGCCAGCCCAGCAGCACATTGGCCAGTCCGCTGGCGAACTGCGTCAGCAGCAGCGCCGCGAGCCAGCGCGCGTTGGCGCGCAGGCCGGCCACGGCGCCGAGCCGCCAGGCCAGCAGGCCCAGCAGCGCGACCACTACGAAGGCCATCAGGCGGTGGGCAACATGGATCGCGGTCAGCGCCTCAAAGCGGATGGGCGAGCCATCGGCTGCCAAGCCGAGTTCACGCCAGATCTGAAAGCCCTGGTCAAAGCGCATGTCGGGCCACCAACTGGCCTGGCACTGCGGGAAGTCGGTACACGAGAGCACCGCATAGTTGGTGCTGACCCAGCCGCCCAGTGCGAGCTGCAGCGCCAGCGCAGCGCAGCCCAGCAGCAGCAGCGCACCGGTGGCGCGGTCTAGCGGCAGGCGGCTTCGCTGCTGCTGCTGCCGGCCAAGCCGCTCGGCCTGCACGCCCAGCAGCACCAGCAGCAGCAGGCCGCCGAGCAGGTGCAGGGTGACGATCGCCGGGAACAGTTTCATGGTCACCGTCAGCGCACCAAAAGCGCCCTGCACGCAGACCCAGAGCAGCGTCAGTGTGGGCAGCCAGGGGTCGGGCTGCGCCTGTGGGTTGCCGGCGCGCAGCCGTTCGCGCCAGGTCGCCGCCGCCAGCAGCAAGATCAGTGCGCCGACGCCGCCAGCCATGTAGCGGTGGAGCATCTCGATCCAGGCTTTGGTGTGGGTGACCGGGCCCGAAGGCATCGCCGATTCGGCGGCCGATATCGCCGCGCGGGCGCCCACTGGGCTCGCGCTGGCATAGCAGCCGGGCCAGTCGGGGCAGCCCAGGCCGGAGTCGCTCAGTCGGGTGAAGGCGCCGAACAGCACCAGATCGAAGCTCAGAAACAGCGTCAGCAGCGTCAGCGCGCGCAGCCAGCCCAGGCCCGCGAGCCCGCGCTGGCGCAGCCACAGCCAGCCTGCGGCGAGCGCGGCGAGCGCCGACGCCAGCAGCAGCAACTGCCACAGGGGGGACAGGTCGATCAGGGCCTGGCTGGACATCGGGTACTGGGCGCGGCGGCAGGTGGCTAGCGGGCTGCTGCGCCGGTGCTCTGGCGCCCGGGCGTATCCCAGGACCCGCTGGCGCGCAGAAGCCGCTCAAGGTCGCGCTTGGCGCTGGCGGCGCCGGCCTTGTCGAGCGTCGCCGGGAAACGCATCATCCAGTTGCCCATCGGGTCGACCAGGTACAGGTGCTCGGGCAGGGCGCGGCCGGCTGCCGGAGCGAGCCACCCGCGCAGCGCCGCAGCGTCGACCCGCAACACGGTCGCGTCGTGCAGCGCGGGCAGCAGCGCCTGGCGCAGCGGCGCCAGGTCGTCGATCAGCCAGACCCGCTCGACCCGGTCCTTGTCCTTGCCCAGGCTCTCGCGGATCTGGCGCTGCAGGTACAGGTGCTGCTCGCACAGCGGGTCGCAGTCGGCGCCACCGACGCTGATCAGCAACCACTGGCCCCTGAGCGACTGCAGCTCGACGCCCACTGCCTCAGGCGTCAGCGCCTGCAGGCTGGGCAGCGGCCGCTGCGGATCGATCAGCTCGCCGAATACGCGCCGGCTGTCGGGGCGGATGACGTAATAGCTCAGGTACGAAGCGACCACCGGCGCTGCGCACACCAGCAGCACCGCGATCATCTTCCAGCGCCCTGCCTTCGTCTGCCGCGCGCCGGCGCCGTTCGACGCGCCAGCGCCGGGAAGCGAGTGCACCGTCAGGTCGAGTAGCTGGTCCTGCTGTGCAGCGGGCGCAGGCTTAAGTGGTCTTGTGGGAGCGTCGGACAATTTGAAACCAGCCATATAGAAAAGCGATCAGCCCACTGAGGGCAAACCACTGGAATGCGTAACCATGGTGCTTGGCGACGCCGGTGTCAATCTGAGGCCATTCACGCAACAGGCCGCCGGCAGCGGGTCCGGTCTGCTGCAAGGACCACGGCGCCAGCGCCACGCCGATCTCGCGCGAAAAAGCGTCCAGGTCGACATTTTGCCGGATAGCGCCGCCCGACTCCGCGGCGAACTCGTATAGCTTGGACGGCGCCGGGGCAATGCGCCCGCGAATTTCGACCAGGCCCGGCTCGGTGGCCAGCGCCGGCAGGCGGCTGCGGTCGTTGAAGTCGCGCTGGACCCAGCCGCGTTGCACCAGCACGGTGGTGGCCGAATCGTCGAGTTGCAGCGGCGTGAGGACGAAGAAGCCGGACTTGGCGTTCATCGGCCGGTTGTCCAGATAGACCGTGTGGCTGGCCAGCCAGCGCCCGCGCAGCAGCGCCGGCCGGTAAAGTGCATCCTGCGCCAGTGCCGCGGCGTCCAGCGCGCTGCCCTCGAGCGCCGCCAGGCTGGCGCGCTGATCCATCAGCGACTGCAGCGCCAGTTTCTGCTCGGCACGCGACAGTTGCCACATCCCCAGCGCCAGCGTGATCACAAGCCCCGCCAGCGCGGCGATGCTGAGCCACCAGAATCGCGCCGAAGGAAAACTCACGGGATAATGGCCGCCATGGAATATCTTGTTGCTATCGCCTTTTTGGCCATCTTGGGCAGTCTCGGCGCCGCGCTGTATTTCATGCTGCAGGACGGCCGCGACGGCAAGCCCAAGACCGCGAATATGGCGCGCGCGCTGGCGTTTCGGGTTGGCTTTTCCATCGTGCTATTTCTGTGCGTGTTGGCCGCCTGGCAGATGGGCCTGATCCAGCCAACCGGGATTGCCCCCGGAAAATAAAAGGGCCGCAACGCGGCCCCTGTTTGCGCAGTCGCTCGGGCGCCATGGCGCCCTGGAGGCTGCGAGCGGCGGCCAGACGGCCCCCGGCAGGCTTCAGAGCCAATAAACCAGGATGTACAGGCCCAGCCAGACAACGTCCACAAAGTGCCAGTACCAGGCGGCGCCCTCGAAGCCAAAGTGCCTCTGCGCCGTAAAGTGGCCTTTTTGCAGGCGCAGTGTGATGAACAGCAGCATCAGCATGCCAATGAACACATGAAAGCCGTGAAAGCCGGTCAGCATGAAGAAGGTGGAACCGTAGGCGCCGGAGGTGAGCTTGAGGTTGTAGGCGCTGTAGGCGTGTGAATACTCATAGCCCTGCACGATGAGAAAGGTTGCGCCGAGCAGCACGGTGAGCCACATGAAAGCGATGGTCCTTGCGCGGTCGCCGCCCTGCAGCGCATGGTGCGCGATGGTCAGCGTGACGCCTGAACTCAGCAGCAGCGCGGTGTTGATGGTCGGCAGCCAGAACGGCCCCATGGTTTGGAAGGGCTCGACAATGCCCGCCGGAGAAGCGGTAGAGCCCGCTGCGACGCTGGGCCATGCCGCCTTGAAGTCGGGCCACAGTAGCGCATTCTCCAGGTTGCCGAGCTCCGGCACCGAGTGCACCCGCATCCACCACAGCGCCGAGAAGAAGGCGCCAAAGAACATCACCTCGGAGAAAATGAACCAGCTCATGCTCCAGCGAAACGACAGGTCTACCTTGTGCCCGTAGGAGCCGCCTTCGCTCTCCGATATCGCGGTGCCGAACCACTTGAATAGGACGGCGAACAGGATGGCCAGACCCAGGACCAGCGAGTATCGGCCCCAGCCCTCGCCGTTGATCCACTGGCCAGCGCCCAGGATGATGAAGAAAAGCCCCAGCGCTGCCAGAGCCGGATAGCTCGACGGGCTCGGGACAAAGTAATAGGGCGTTGCGCTATGCGATGTGGAACTCATATCTTCTCCAGACTCTCAGTACAAAATTCTAGGGTTGCGGTCTTCGTGGCGGCGCTATTTCGCCACCACCCAGTTAACCAGCACGATCAGGCTGACGACGAACAGGAATACACCGACAAAACCGACCGCAACCACATGCAGTGGGTTCAGGCTCGCTACATCGCGGTCGAGGTCGCTGCGCCTGCGCAGTCCGACGAAGGCCCAGGCGACTGCCTTGGCCGACGCCACCAGCGAACTCTTGCGCTTAAGCGGCGAGGTCTCGTGTTCCGCGCTCATGACCCCACCTTTGCTGGCAGCAGCACTGGCGCCGCTGCGCTCTGACCGGGCGCCGGAGGGACGCCAGCGCCGACTTCAAAAAATGTGTAGGACAGGGTGATGGTCGTCACGTCGCGCGACAGCTTGGGGTCGATCACGAAGACCACCGGCCAGGATTTCTTCTCGCCGGGCTCGAGCGTGTACTGGTTGAAGCAGAAACACTCGATCTTGTTGAAGTGTGCGCTGGCCTGCTGCGGTGCGTAGCTCGGTATCGCCTGCGCCGCCATGCGCCGGTTCTGGGTGTTCTGGAATTCATAGACCACGGTCGTCAGTTCGCCCGGATGCACCTGCAACGAACGCTGTGCCGGCTTGAACTCCCACGGGCCGCGGGCGTTGGCGTCGAACTCGACCGTGATGCTGCGGCTGCGGTCGACCTGGCTATTCGACGGGGCCGATGCGCGCTCGACACTTGAGAGCACATTGATGCCGGTCATGGTGCAGATCGCGTCGTAGATTGGTCCCAGTGCATAGCCGAAGCCCAGCATGCCCAGCGCGATGACGCTCAGCTTGCCGGCCATGTTCAGGTTGGCGTAGCGCAGGTTCATCGCTAGCGTCCCAGCGCGAGCATCTTGAGCATGAAGCCGACAAAGAAAACCACCGCCACCGACGCCAGGATCAGCGCCAGCCGCAGGTTCGATTTCTTTTGCTCAGGGCTCATCACGCTGCGCTTTCGGGCCGGCAATCAGGCGACGATGCGGGTGGCCGCTGCGTTGAGCTTGGGCGGGGTTTCGAAGGTGTGGAAGGGTGCTGGCGAAGGCACTTCCCACTCCAGACCCTCGGCGCCTTCCCATGGTTTCTGTGGCGCTTTTTCGCCGTGTCCGAGCATAGTCGGCAGAACGATCCAGAAGAAGAAATAGACCTGCGCCAGACCGAAGGCAAAGGCGCCGACGCTGGCGAGCGCGTTGAAATCGGCGAACTGCATCGGGTAGTCAGCATAGCGGCGCGGCATGCCCGCCAGTCCCAGGAAGTGCATTGGGAAGAAGGTGACGTTGAAGGCGATCAGCGACCACCAGAAGTGAATCTTGCCGCGTGCCTCGTTGTACATCACACCGGTCCACTTCGGCGACCAGTAGTAGTAGCCGGCGAACATGGCATACAGCGAGCCCGCGACCAGCACATAGTGGAAATGCGCCACCACATAGTAGGTGTCCTGAATTTGCATGTCGATCGGCGCCATGGCGCAGATCAGGCCGGTAAAGCCGCCCATGGTGAATACGAAGATGAAGCCGACGGCGAACAGCATCGGCGTCTCGAAGGTCATGGAGCCGCGCCACATGGTCGCCAGCCAGTTGAACACCTTCACCGCCGTGGGGACCGCAATCAGCATGGTCGAGTACATGAAAAACAGCTGGCCGGTCACCGGCATGCCGGTGGTGAACATGTGGTGCGCCCAGACGACGAAACTTAGGATCGCGATGCTCGAGGTGGCGTAGACCATCGACGCGTAGCCGAACAGCCGCTTGCGCGCGAAGGCCGGGACTATCTGGCTGATGATGCCGAAAGCCGGCAGGATCATGATGTAGACCTCCGGGTGGCCGAAGAACCAGAAGATGTGCTGGTACATCACCGGATCGCCGCCGCCGGCGGGGTTGAAGAAGCTGGTGCCGAAATGGCGGTCGGTCAGCGTCATCGTGATGGCGCCGGCGAGCACCGGCATCACCGCGATCAGCAGGTAGGCGGTGATCAGCCAGGTCCAGGCGAACAACGGCATCTTCATCAAGGTCATTCCGGGCGCGCGCATGTTTAAGATGGTCACGATGATGTTGATCGATCCCATGATCGAGCTCGCGCCCAGTATGTGCAGCGCGAAGATGCCGGCGTCCATGCTCGGCCCCATTTGCAGCGTCAGCGGCGCATAGAGCGTCCAGCCGGCGGCCGGCGCACCGCCCGGCATGAAAAAGGAGCCGACGATCATCAGAGCCGCTGGTATCAGCAGCCAGAAGCTGAAGTTATTCATGCGCGCGAAGGCCATGTCCGCAGCACCGATCTGTAGCGGAACCATCCAGTTCGCGAAGCCGACAAAGCCCGGCATGATGGCGCCGAACACCATGATCAGTCCGTGCATCGTAGTGAGCTGGTTAAACAGTTCCGGGTTCACCAATTGCAGACCGGGCTGAAAAAGCTCGGCGCGGATCAGCAGGGCCAGAATGCCGCCGATGATGAACATGGTGAAGCTGAACAGCAGGTACAGCGTGCCGATGTCCTTGTGGTTGGTCGCGTAGACCCAGCGACGCCAGCCGCTGGGGGCGTGGTCGTGGTGGTCGTCGTGGGCGTGATCGTGGTGGTCGAGTACTGCACTCATGCTGTTTTCCTTCTCAATGCTTAAAATCGGGTGCGACCGCGCGGGACCGGCGGCGCTGGCTTACTGGCGTGCGACCTTGACGTCGGAGGGTTGCACCAATTGGCCGGTCTTGTTGGACCAGTTGTTCTTGGTGAAGGTGATGACCGCCGCAATATCGGTGTCGCTAAGCGCCTTCCACGACGGCATCGCGCCGTTGGCCTGGCCGTTGAGCAACACGGCGATCTGCTTTCCCTTGTCGGCGTCCAGCACCACCACGGCACCGTCGAGCGCCTTGATTGGGCCCAGTCCTTTGCCGTTGGGCTGGTGGCAGGCGGCACAGTTGGCAGCGTAGACCTTTTCACCGCGCTTGGTGATTTCCTCGGCGCTCCAGACTTTCGCCGGGTCGTCGGCTTTGGCAGCCAGCTTGACCTGCTCGGCGTCGACCCACTTCGAATAATCCTGCGCCGACAGTACCTTCACATGAATCGGCATGTAGGCGTGTTCCTTGCCGCATAGCTCAGAGCACTGTCCGTAAAAGTCGCCGGTCTTTTCGGCCCTGAACCAGATGTCGCGAACGAAGCCCGGTATGGCGTCTTGCTTGATGCCAAACGAGGGTACCGCGAATGCATGGATCACGTCGGTGGCGGTGGTGATGATTCGAACCTTTTTGCCGACCGGGACCACCATCGGATTGTCGACCTTGAGCAGATAGTCATCGACCACCTGGCCCGGCTTGGGTCCGCCGGCGCTGGACATGGCGCGGTGCCCCGGGTCGATGGTCGAGAAGAAGCCCAGGCCCTCGCCCTCGCCCTTGATGTAGTCGTAACCCCATTTCCACTGCAAGCCCGTGGCCTTGATCGTCAGGTCGGCGTTGGTCGTGTCCTTCAACTCAACGACCATCCGGGTGGCCGGCAAGGCCATCAGGATCACCATGATGAACGGAACAATGGTCCAGATGATCTCGACGGTGGTTGATTCGTGGAAGCTCGCCGCCTTGTGGCCAACCGATTTGCGGTGCTTCCAGATCGAATAGAACATGACGCCAAACACGCCGACAAAAATGACCGTGCAAAGGATCAGCATGTACCAGTGCAGCCATGCCTGGTCCTCGGCGATCTTGGTCGCGGCCGGGCGCAGATTTAGCTGCATCACGGAAGGACCGCCTGGCAGGTCGTTGATAGCGGCGGGTCCCGCTGCTACGGCAGCCGTCGAAACCCATGCGTAGCCCGCCAAAGTGAGAGATGCCAATTTAGCCAAAATGCTCTTCATCATGTTCTCTTTTTATTTGTCAAAATTTCCAATGGCCGCTGTTGCAATCAACCAAGCGCCCCGCGCGTCTAACCAGAACGTAACGCCAATCTTATCTCGCGCGCCAACAGGGGCCGCAGTTCCGGTCGCACATAGCGGCCAACCCGCACGCTCTTGCCATGGGCCGACAGTTCGATCAACGAATTGTCGGCGGCGCCCGGCTCGACCCTGACCCACTCGCGTCGGAATTCCGAACGCTGCATCCTGCCGCCATTCTCGAGTTCCACTACCAACTGCTGCCCCGCCAACCGGATCGTTTCACCATCGGTCGCGTGCCGGGCGTACACCAACAGAGCAGCTCCCACCGCCACCAGTTCGGCGCCGGCGAAAGCCAGAACCAGCTTCGCACCCTGTAACCAGAACCCGGTTGCAATCGCCAACGACACCGCGCACAGCGACAGGTACATCCCCACCACCTGCATCGGCGTCGCCGAGCAGTTGCGCCGCAGGAGCCAGTCGACTTCCTGCCCCCGCACCGTTGCGAAACGAAAAACCGGATTCGTCACCATCCTCTTTCACCCCATTAGCAGAGCCCACTGTCCCTGCGCATGATGATATGCGAGGCGATAGCCCCTCTTAAAACCGGAGAATTGTAGCCGACCCCCCAAGCGTCTCAGACGCCGGTTTAAAGGCGCGCCGGTGAGCGGTGACCCTGCCGCAACAAGCTGCGCATTGTATCGAGCGCTACAAAGGCCTCTGCTGCCACCGCGACGCGCGACGGCGCCTTGATGGCATGGCCATAAATTATCTCGAAGCTGAGTGTTGGTCCTGTCGGGGCTTGCCCGAGCGCCAGTCCATGGTCCAAACCCCGCAGCAGTTGCCCATGCCAGGATCTGCCGCGCAAGGCGCCAAAGCGCGCCGGGTGAAGGTTGCGCCCGAGCCCCCGCAGTTCGTCCAGCAACCGCGCGCCGCTTGGGAAACTCAGTGTGATGCGCTCCATGTCCATCACCGGTTCAGCGAAGCCGGCGTTGACCAGCATGTCGCCCCAGTCGTGCATGTCGGTGAAATCCGGCGCCGGTGGCGGCCAGCCGTGCAAACGGTACAGAGCGCGCAACTCGCCCAGGCTGTCCGGGCCCAGGCAGGAGAACATCAGGAAGCCCTCTGGCGCCAGCGCCCGCTGCCATTGCGCGATCAGCGCCTGCGGGTCTGGCGCCAGATGCAGCGCCATGTTCGCCCACAGCATCTGGACGCCGGCGTCTTGCGGGCGCTGGTAGCGGGTGGTGGTGCCCAGCCAGCGAGCGGCACGCCACCAGGGCGGTGCCAGTGCGCGCTCGGCCTTCTGGCTGCGGGCTGCATCGGGTTCGACCACGAAGCATGCAGCGCGCGGGTAGCGCTGTGCCAGCGCACGATGCGCCAGCAGCCCGCCGCCCAGCGGCTCCCAGTGCGCCCAGGACTGCGGCTGCAGCTTGATCCATTGCAGCCGCTCTTGCATCCGTCGCGCCACTTCTTCGTGCAGCCAGGGCGATTCGGATGGCAGCTGGCAGGCCCAGCGCAATGCGGCAACCGGATCGATGGTCGGGGGGCGTTGGTCGGTCATGGCAATCGGTTCGGGTGGCGCCAGGGGTATATTGGACCGATGTGGCGTGCACTGCTGCAGAGCATATCCGACAGCGTACCCAGCCAATGCGCGGTCTGCCGTGCTTGGCCGGCACAGCCGGTGTGCGAGGACTGCGTGGTCCGTTTCGCCCAGCCCCGGCCGCGTTGCCGGACCTGTGCGTTGCCGATCGAAGGGCCGATCACGCAATGCGGTGCCTGCGTGCGCTCGCCGCCGCCGCTCGACGCCTGCGTGGCGGCGCTGGCCTATGAATACCCCTGGGCCCGGCTGATTGTCGGCTTCAAGTTCGGCGCGCAGCCGGGCTGGGCCGCGAGCTTTGCCACGCTGCTGCGCAGCGCGCCATGGGTCGAGCCCGCGCTGGAGCAGGCCCATTGGGTGCTGCCCATGCCGCTGGCGCCGCAGCGCTTGCGCGAGCGCGGCTTCAATCAGGCGCATCAACTCGCGCGTGCACTGTCCCCGGCCAAGGTCGACGCCGGCTTGCTGCTGCGGGTACGCGACACGCCGGCGCAAAGCACACTCCCGCGCGCGCAGCGTCTGCGCAACGTGCAGGGCGCCTTCGCCGTCGAGCCGCTGCGCGCCGCCGCACTGGCCGGTGCGCGGCTGGTGCTGGTCGACGATGTGATGACCAGCGGCGCTTCGGTCTTCGCCGCCGCTGCGGTGCTGCGCGCGGCCGGCGCAGCGCACATCACCGCCGTGGTGCTGGCGCGCGCGCAGTTGCGCGAGCACGCCGCCGCCACGCCGGCGGACAATGGCGCCGATGTTCCATATCGTTCTGGTCGCGCCTGAAATTCCGCCCAACACCGGCAATGTGATCCGCTTGGCCGCCAACACCGGCTGTACGCTGCATCTGGTCGAGCCGCTGGGCTTTGACATGGACGACCGGCAACTGCGCCGCGCCGGGCTGGATTACCACGAGTACGCGCCGGTGCGCCGCCATGTGAACTGGAGCGCATTGCTGCACAGCGAAAGGCCGGTGCCCGGGCGTGTCTTCGCCCTGAGCACCAAGGGCGAGCGCAGCGTCTTCGCGCAGGATTTCAGGCCCGGTGACTGGCTGGTCTTCGGCTCCGAAACCAGTGGACTCGCGCCTGCTGTGCGCGATGCGATCGCGCCGGCGCAGCGCCTGCGCCTGCCGATGCGAGAAGGCCAGCGCAGCCTGAATCTGTCGAACGCCGTGGCGGTCACCGTGTTCGAGGCCTGGCGCCAAAATGCCTTCGGCGCTGCGACTCTGTAGCGACAGCAGCGGCTGCTGCCAGCGCGCGCAGGCGTAGCGCGCGGTAGGCTGGGGCATCGTCCGCAACCAGTCGGCGGATCGTTGTCATCGTGCGATGGCAAGCCCCACCAGACGCTCCAACTCGGCGTGCTCCAGTCCCGCGACGCTATCGATCAGTTCCAGGCCTGCGGGTGTGCAGCGCAGGGTGGCCAGGTCCGAGTAGATGCGCTTGACGCAGGCAATGGCCGTCAACGGATAGCTGCACTGCGCAACCACCTTGCTGGCGCCGGCCTTGGTCAGCAGGTCCATCATGATCCAGGTCTCGCGCGCGCCGACCGCCAGGTCCATCGCGCCGCCGACGGCCGGAATCGCGTCTTTTTCACCGGTGTGCCAGTTCGCCAAGTCTCCCTGCGCGCTGACCTGAAAGGCGCCCATCACGCAAATGTCCAGATGACCCCCGCGCATCATCGCGAAGCTGTCGGCGTGGTGGAAAAAGGCGCCGCCCGCGCGCAGCGTCACCGGCTGCTTGCCGGCGTTGATCAGGTCGTAGTCTTCTGCCCCCGGCGCCGGCGCCGGACCCATACCCAGGATGCCGTTCTCGCTGTGCAGCAGGACCTCGCGGCTGCCCGGAATATGGTTGGCAACCAGCGTCGGCATTCCGATGCCGAGGTTGACGACGGCGCCCTCGGGTATGTCGCGTGCCACCAGCGCGGCGAGTTGGTCCCGGCTTCGTCTTTGGTAATGCATGCTGAATTTGGCGGATGGGGCGGGTGCGCCGGCTTTCATGGCCCGGCGACCTGCGTGGCACCGGCTTGGGTGGCGACGCGCTCGATCCTGACAATTCTGCTGACAAATAGGCCGGGCGTCACGATGTGTTCGGGGTCGATGCCGCCAAGCTCGACGATGCAATGGACCGACGCCACCGTGGTCTTGCAGGCGGTGGCCATCACCGGCCCGAAGCTGCGCGCCGCCATGCGGTAGCTCAGGTTGCCCCAGCGGTCGCCGCGCTCGGCCTTGATCAGCGCCAGGTCGCCGTGGATCGGGTGCTCGAGCACATAGTTCTTGCCGTGGATGGTGCGGGTTTCCTTGGGCGAGCCGTCCGGATTCCGGGCCAGTTCGGTACCGTATCCGGTGGGGCTGAAGAATGCGCCTATTCCGGCGCCCGCAGCGCGTATGCGCTCGGCCAGATTGCCCTGAGGCACCAGTTCAAGCTCGATTTTTCCACTGCGGTACAGCGCGTCAAAGACATGCGAGGTGGCTTGGCGCGGAAAGCTGCAAATGATTTTTCGGACGCGACCCGCCTTGAGCAGCCCGGCCAGGCCCTCCTCGCCGTCGCCGGCGTTGTTGTTGACGATGGTGAGTTCGCGCGCGCCCTGCGCCAGCAGGCCGCCGATGAGTTCGTCCGGAATGCCGGCAGTACCGAAGCCGCCCACCATCACGGTGGAGCCGTCTGCTACCTGTCCGAGCGCCTGCGCCACGCTGTCCGCCACTTTGTCGATCATGGGCGCAATGTAACCCGGTTCGGCAGCCGCAGTGGTGGGCGAAAATGGCGCCCATGCTGATGCAACCCTCCCAGTCCGATGTGCGCCGTTTCTTTTGTACGGCCCACGCGAAGGCGCGCGCCGGTCAGCCGCTGGAGGCGATCGAATCCATCGCCAGCGGCTGGATCGACGCGCACCCCGAGTACCATGCCGTGCTGTGCGACCTCGACGCGGCTTTGCGGCAAATGGCAGATGCGCCGCAGGGACAGCCGAACCCGTTTTTGCATCTGGCCATGCATTTGTCGATCAGCGAGCAGTGTTCGATCGACCAGCCGCACGGCATCCGACAGGCGATTGAGTTGCTGGAGCACCGGTGCGACTCGCTCCACGACGCACACCATGCGGCGATGGAATGTATGGGTCAGATGATGTGGGAGAGCCAGCGCAGCGGGCGTCCACCCGACGGCGAAGCCTATATCGCCTGCGTGCAGCGCACCGCTACGCGCGACTGAGTCAGCGGAACTTGGCCTGGGGAACCGTCTTGAGCTCACCCGGAAGCGACTGCAGGTAGACAGCGATTTCCTTCAGTTCCGCATTGGAAAACTGCTTGGCGACGCCGCCCATGATGGCGTTTGCGCGTCCCCAGGTCGCCTTGCCTTCGGTCTTGTAGGACTTGAGCGCGACGAAGAGATAGTCCGCATGCTGTCCGGCGATCTTGGGATAGGACGGGTCGATCGGCTTGCTGAAACTATCGCCGTGGCATGAAACGCAGGCGCCCTTGGCCACCAGCGCAGCCGCTGTGCCAGTGGCCTCAGCCGCCTTGCCCGGTGCCTGAGCGCCGTCCTGCTTGCCGCTGGCCTCGTAAAAAGCCGCCAGGTCGGCGATGTCCTGATCGCTCAGGCTGGTGGCCACACCGTGCATGGTCGGGTGCTTGCGCTCGCCCTTGCGGTACGCGCCAAGCGCCGACGCGATGTATTTGGCGCCCTGGCCGGAGATCATCGGCACTTTGTAGACTTCCGGAAAGCTGGCCTGATAACCCTTGATGCCATGGCAGCCGATGCACATGGCAATTTTTGTTTCTCCGGACTTGGCATCGCCCTTGATTTCTTGGGCGGTGGCGGACAGGGCAGTCACCGAAGCGACAAAGGCGATGAGCAGCGCGGACAGCGATGGGTTCATTTTGCGTAGACAATCAAGATAGTGGCTGGGAAAAATACAAAAGTATAAAAATACAATTCCGGCGCATTATATCGACCACTTTTTCCTCCACCGAACTCCGGTTTCGCCGCTGTAGCCAATCAAGATGAAATTCCACGGAAGCAAGAACTACGTCGCCACACCAGACCTGATGCTGTCGGTGAATGCGGCCATTACGCTTAAGCGGCCGCTGCTGGTAAAGGGCGAGCCCGGCACCGGCAAGACCATGCTCGCCGAGGAGGTGGCGCAGGCGCTGAACATGCCGCTGCTGCAGTGGCACATCAAGTCGACCACCAAGGCACAGCAGGGCCTGTACGAATACGACGCGGTGAGCCGGCTGCGCGATTCGCAGCTTGGCGACGCCAAGGTTAAGGACATCCACAACTACATCGTCAAGGGCGTCCTGTGGCAGGCCTTCACCGCGGAGCAGCCGCTGGCCTTGC
>Ga0114974_10002577_pt1 | contig 13931 bp, 28 predicted proteins | sample S_130206_EF_Meta_FD_87318 | JGI IMG/M metagenome (GOLD analysis project Ga0114974, IMG submission 87318) | Freshwater microbial communities from Lake Simoncouche, Canada to study carbon cycling - S_130206_EF_MetaG | ecosystem: Environmental > Aquatic > Freshwater > Lake | place: Lake...
ATTTACAGTGTAATTAACAGAATATTTCTTAAAGTACTTTTTGAATAAATTATAAAAAAACCATTTAATTTTTTCAAAAAAACTTTGAGAATCCATTATCGCTTTGCTTTTAAACCCATTTAGGGAAACTCGAAAGTTTTTTTTAAAATAGATCTGATATTTCAGCTTCTGCAAAAGTTTCCATACTACTTATAGCTTCTCTTACAGACTTTTGAATAACTAAAAGTAACTCAGTTGCTTTATCATTAAATGATTCACAATGGTAATCAATAAATTTAAATTCGTTGTTCCAGTTAATTTGTAAAATATTACTGGGATTTGATTTATAAGTATGTATGTCAAGTATGGATTTTAATAAAATATTTCCATTTGTTTTATTTATAACGAGGTAGTGATATTCTGTTTTACGATCACGCTCTTCTTTTATCTTAGAATTTTTAAGATGTTTATAAAAACAATCAAAATTCATATTTTTATTTTTAACTTCAATGCCAGTAAGAGTGTAAATTACAGCTACCTTATTTAAAGCATTATCAGATGTATTACCAGCTGTTATTTTAAGATTTATTGGTATATCATTGATTTTGATGTCATACCAGTGACGATCATTTGGTATTTCAACACTGAATACGTATTTTTCTACAAGTCTCTTTTTAAGTTCAGATAGATACGGTTTTTCAGCTATTGCACTAGAAATACGTCCATCAGAATCATCGGGTTTAGTTAAATTAATGGACCCGCATTCATTTATTATAGAATTTATCGTGAAATCGTAGTCCATATCATTTTTATTTGAATCTTTCTTTAAGTTTTTTGGATTAAAGAACTCTTTGAGGTTCATTTTTACTTTTAGGTGGTTTAAATTTGCCCTAAGGCTAAATTTAAGTTTAATATTAAAATTAATAATTTTAAAGAAAATAATACATATCGGTCAATTCCATAAACATTAAACCTTGATATTCTATATATTCTTTAAAAAAATGCCATGGATAATTTGTTGAGATCATAAAATAAATGTAGTATTTTACATAATTTGGATAAACACCAAACAAACTAAATGTATAAAATATATTTGAAAGAACTTCATTGTGATTTTTATTAAAAATGTATGGAACTGGTGTAGAATAAATAAAATCGTTATCCATTACCGCTTGCGCTTTTTAACTGCCTTAGCAGAACCCAAAAGTCAAATATAGGTTTTTCAAACAATTACCCTTTTAAGTTTTATTAAACATAAAAGGTTGCTGAGATAAATTTGTTGTTTGTTGTGGAACTGTTTGTGAAATTGGTGGTAAAGTTGTTGGGGTAATTGGTGGTAAAATATTTGCTTTGTAAGCGAAGTGTTTCATCATTATATTATTAAGTTCATTGACTTTTTGTTCAGATGCATTTACTTTTTCTTGTAAAACATTAAATTTGTAAATGAGATGTTCATTCTTTTCAGTTGTTAAAAGTTTATCGGTTTCTAATGTTTTTATTTTTTCTTCAAGATCCTTTATTTGTTTTTCAGTTGTTTCAATAAACCGCGCAACATAATCAGGTGTAATATAGCTATTCATTCTTCTTTAAAGTGTTTAAATCCATACCTAAGTATGAATTTAAACGGGTGGAATAAATTAAGCAAAAAATATCAGAAAAATGCTCGTACAGGAATGAACAAAACCTGAAACAAACAAGAGAACCAATAAGGTATTAACATCTTGATCGGATTTTTTTAAATCATAAGCAAGGGTTTTTAAATGTTCTTTGTAATTATCAATACTTTCCTTTAAAAAAGTTATTTCAAGATCTTTAGTTTCTTCATCATCAACATCATTCAAGATCACTTTGCTTTTACGATTCTTCAATTCTGACATTTTTTTAGTTAATTTGTTTTTTTGTTTCCTAAGAAACATTAATGTGAATTTGCATTAAAAAAATAATAACATACAACCCCACCTGCTATTATACTTATACCAGTTGTTAATGAACACCAAAATAATTTACTCACAAAAGAAAATGATTGAGATGGTAAATGGATTTCAAGTTGTTTTCTTATTTTTTTATCAAAATTTTTAAGATAATTTCTTATTTCATCTTCATTGTCTTTATGATCATAATGCCTTTTTAACATATCCATGAAAGTGATATATTTATCATTTGGTATTTCTTCTGAATTGTCAAATAGTATTTCAGCTATTTTTTCCATTTTATGTTGTTTTTTTGTTTCCTAGGAAAATATTCTTTTTTTAATTCATTTTTCTTTTTTTGAAATCTCTTTTAAAATCGTCATCGACTTCAATTTCAATACGTTCCTTACGAAATTCCTCTATTATCGGAACAAGTATATCATAAGCATTAATTATATAATTTAATTTTACTAATTGATTCGATGTATTTAAAGAATTTTCTAAATTAAGTTTTATTGTTTGGCATTCTTGGTGATATTCATCATCAAAATCCGGATCATCGTACCACGTAATTTCTTTAAGATAATATTGTGTTTTTGTATCCATTTGGGTTAAAAAATATCCCAAGCACTTAAAGAAATTAGGATGATTGGGATTATGTTTTATTATTAATTTTTTTAAATAAAGTAATCTAGAATAATTCATGGAAAGATCTTCCCATTCACGATCAGATTCTTCCTCCAAAGCAGTTGAATCTAGCTTTTTAACGATATTATCGAGATCACTTTCAAAGTTTTCCTTAACGTTGAAATTTTCAAGTGCATTAATAAGAGAATCCATTTGCGTTTTTAACCCATTTGGGAAACCCGAAGGTTTTTTTTAAACTGTCATCCGACCTTTTAACGTTTATCTATGAAAGTCCATGTTGGATATTGTTCTGAAAGTAATTTTAAAACTTTTTCAGATTCTGAAAGAGGAAACATCCAACCTTTCTTTGAAACAGTCCATTTTCCAGAAAGATCTTTGACAGATTGCTTAAACGTTTCATTAAAAGAAAACTTGATGATCACGGCTTTATCTGAATAATTTTCAATAGACCATTCTGTTTCAGTTAAAACTTTAGCTTTCTTTTCAAGAAGATCCAATACACGATCGAGTTTTCTATTGAGTTCGGCAATTTGAAGATCCATTTTTGTTTTTAAAACCCTTTCGGGAACCCTAAGGTTTTTGATTACTTATTTAATTAAAATAATTGATGTATTCGTTATTAAGATGTTTATCAATAACACCCATGATATCAACTAAAATGTTTTTCTTAAATTCTTCCAAGGTTGGTTTTACCGGTGGTTCAGGAGTATTCTGTGCTGGCTGTACGTAAAAACGATCATGGAGACTTTGAATATACTTCTTGGAAAAAATAATTTCCATATATCTATTATCATTTTCTCCATAACTCGTTGGTTCTATTTCTCCTTTTCTTGTAAAACGATGAAGCTTATGACGCTCTTGAACAGTTAAATAAGCAGGGAGCATTACTTTAGTTTTTTCAATTTCTGGATCCTTTAATAGATTATACATTTCTGCTTCAAATTGATCAAAAGAATTAAGACACGAATTCATAGCTTCCCATTCACCCATAACAACCATGACAGACTTCATTTTACTTTTTATTTGTATTGTATAAGCTCTAAAGCTTTGTGTATTTTTATTTTTGTAAAATTTTATTTTAATCAAATAGCCAAAAAATAGAATTATTTATTTTTTCAAAGTTTTCAGGATTCGTTTTGATATAACTCTTTCTAGATACATGACCCAGATTAATTAATTTATGATAAACACCTGGATTTAATAACAAGAGTAATGTTTTTTTATTATTCCATTCATCATCGAGCATAAAAAAATGTGTTTTTATTCCAAAAAAATCAATTGAATCTAACTCATCTTGCGACAATGAACTTATATCTACTATATTATCAGTAACACACGCAAGTAACTTATTAGAAATTCCATATTTAACAACCTCTTCGACACAATCATTAACTTCAGATCTACAATATGGACAATTTTGTGTTTCAATTAACCAACGATAAATACAGTTCTTACAAAATGAATGATTACAATCAAGCTTAACTTCAGAAACAACTGTTTCATAACAAATACTACATTCTGGTTTTGGGCTATGGTGATAACAAAAATCAGAACATGATATTAATTTACACCTTTTACCCTTGAGGGTAGTACCTTTACACCTCATTTTATTCCCCTTAGGGGTCCCGAAGGACTTATTAAATTAAAAACAAAATAAATTAAAATTAATTTTTTCTATAATAAACTTTTCTCTTTTTAAAGTTTGATCTTTTGTGATTTTCCTTAGCTTCAAGTAAATAATCAGGTGAATTTTCAAGATCAAAAAAGGAATCTGGTGAATTTTCCTTTGAACTTGGTGTAAATGCTGAGGCGTTTTTATTTAAATCACTAAGAGGTTGTTTAATTTCAGGAATAACAATTTGAAGATTGAGATTGCGTAATGGCCGTGGTGGTAATGGTGGTGGATTTATTAAAGAACCATTTAGAAAATAACTAAAAGGTTCTCCATATTTAAAGGTTTTAGTTCCATTGTGTATATCGGGATCATACAAGCTGTAAATATATTTGTCATCCATGGTTCTTTTTTTATTAAATTAAAATGTTTCCCAAAAGAAATTATACAAAATCTGATTTTTTCTTTTCAAAAAATTTATTTATAAACTTTTTATTGAGTACGAAATCAGTTTTTATATTTTGAGGTTCTTTTCCATTTACATAAAGTAATAGAAGTATCGCATTTATAATATCATAATCAGGATCTACTACTCTATTGGCAACGTAAAATGTATAAATATGTTTTCTAGTTAAACAAAATGCGTGTTCATCTGTTTCAATTCTAACAAGTGTTTGTTTATCATCTCTAGTATTTAGATGATCGAAGTATCCAAATTTTATATAAATGGATTTATTTCCATAAGAAAAGATAATGGAGTATTCACTTACTTCTGGAAAAAAATTGACGGCATTGTAAAACATTTCACATATAAGAGTTCTAAATGTGCATATCCTATAATACCCGGGTGGTCTAATAATACTATTATCATTCATGTCTATATCTGATCCAATTTCAATATTTTGTTGGAATTTAATCTTTTTCAGAAATCTGAAATAATCGCATTCGGTGTTATCTGAGCTCATTTTATTCTTTGTTGTTTTAAACCCTTTCGGGCGTGCCGAAGCACTATTTTTAATTTATAATTTTAATTTATAATTTTAATTTTTCCATCAAAAACTAAAATTGTAAATTTAGATGAATTTATTAATTTTTTACAGTGAGGTGTTAAATAAATAATTTTCCATTTTATAAAAGCTGAATGTTTGGAAATCTTTAACTCAGGCATCTTACTTTAATAAGAACTTTTACGGCGGTTCAGTAATTGCCGAAGCAAAGACCAAACCTGGTGTAAAATTCGCTTTTATTTAAATTCAAGGGCTTCTTTTAGTTTATTAAATTCTTCTGTTTTACCTCCCATGACGTAACCAGTTAGTGAATAATCAGGAGTTTCTTTTGCTATCCTTAAAATTAATTTTTCAAGTACCTCAGGAAGTAACAATTTAGAACCAGGTAATGTTTTTGAATACTCCAATAATACTTTTGTACGTTCTTCAAGTGAAGGCATATCGAAATCAGAATAGTAGTCCATCATTATCGCTTTGCTTTTTTTAAAACCCCGAAGGGAACCCGAAGGTTTTTATTTTTGTTTTATTTATTCTTCATCATCGGTGACGAGCTCCTGGACCGGTTCCTTCTTCTTGCTTGGCTTTTTTACCTTTTTTGGTTCAGCTACGACGGCGACTTCAGTGGTCTTTTTCAAGTTTGCGATAAACTCGTCGGCGTTCTTGATGTGGTGCCAGCAGAACCAGTACCCCTTGTACTCACCATCGGAGCCTGCTCCTACGGCACATGGAGCACCCTTGGCACTGCAGCCTGAACAGGGATGTTTCTCACTGCCCTTCTTTTCCTTCTTCGGCTTGTTGCGGTTGCTCACATCGTCATCGGAACTGGTTCCCTGGAGGAAGCGCCAGACGCGTTCGACGATTTCGGCTTTGTTGCCACCGACTTTGAGGCTGTTCTCGCGGCAGAAAGTATTGAGAATACCGGTAGTGCATTTGGCAAGCTGTTCTTCAGATTCTGCGGTAGCTGGATCTTCGAGCTTGTCGGCCTTGAGAACTTTCTGGGACTTTTTCTCCTTTTTGGGCTCAGATACAGGAGTCTTGTCGGAATAAAGATGCTTGAATAAAACTTCGTTCAGTTTGTTGTACAAACCACAGAGAGGATCCTTCATGTCGGCATCAAGCTCGTGTTCGGCGATGAACTCATTGACAACTTCTTCGAGGGAAGACATTTTTGCTTTTTTAATGGTATCTTATTTTGCCGAAGCAAATTAAGGTTTTTTTATTTTTGTAAAATTTTTTTTGAAATTTTATTTTTTTTAATTTTGTAATAAATAATCTATCCTTTGAGTTTGTGTTTCGAAGATAAGTATTTTTAAATAAATTCCAAGTATTATAATCATTAAATTTAAGAAAATACAAACAATCGGTATTAGATTTTCAACAAAATGTATAAAATAATCGAAATACTTATTATCGCCTTCACGGTAAATTTCCATCATATTTTATTTAACTGCCTTAGCAGAACCGAAAGCAAAAAACAAAATTTTTTGCGGCGTTAATTTTACCCGAAGGTAAAATTAACTTTTAAGTTTTTTTTAAATTTTAATTAATAAATTTTTGAAATTCTTCTTCAATGTAGTTATGGTTTTCTTTACACCAACGATCATACTTCTTTGACATTACTGTTTCTTTCCAAATTTTGAAGAATTCTGAAAGATCCATATTGTTTTTTATCATTTTCAAATTTGAAATCTAAAGTAAATTCTTTTTTGTAATTTTTTTTCCATATTTTTTGAATAATTGTGGCTGCTTTGAAATGGTCTCTGTTAAATATATCTTTTAAGGAAGTACCGTAGTTATCATAAACAATTGTTATTTTATCAATGGGTTTATTTGAATAAAAATTAAAGGTATCTGATGAATAAATTTCATTTTTATCACCTGTTACACAAATAACACCATTCTTTTTTGTTATATTTATTATAGAGTCGTATAAAAAAATAGATAAATAAAGAATCTGGTTATTTTTAACTGTCTCGAAAATAAGGGGATACGCGTAACAATTCATATTTAGATCTGAATTTGGAATATTTTGATCCCTTTTGTTTTTTACGGTGTTAAAATTTACCCGAAGGTATTTTTTAACTTTAAAGTAAAATTAAATTTGTAAAATTAAATTAAATTTATCATTTCATTAAATTCTCGTAAAAGTCTTCTTTTACAAAGTAATGTATATGGATTACCTATAGCTTTGCGGTAACATTCCTGAATTAAAATTGCGGAATCAATTCTTTTGATATAACGGTGGTGATACTTTTTTTGAATAATTTTAGCTGCCCTTGTCTCACGATCCACTACAGTTTTAACATAGTATTTCCATATATCACTGTCCATGGATATATTATCTGTAACTAATCTTACTCCAAAAGGTACTTTGAAAATACATACAGCGAGGGTAGTCCAATCATCCTCGTCGTATCCAATCACGTAATGTTTTCTTACCCTCCTTGCTTTTTGGTATCCATAAAGAGTCGCTTCGTAAATATTTTTAAAAATTACAGGCGAAGAGTAAATTTCATGTTCATCGGTATTAATAACCCGACACATGTAATAGTGATCCATACCGCTTTTAACCATTTTAGGTACCACCGAAGTGGATTTTTTAAAGTTTATTCAAGTTTAATTGTTTTAAAACATTCTGGACATGCATCGTAACATTCGATACCTATAGTGTATTCTATTAGATCGTCGATATCAACTTCGTCTCTACATGTATCGCAAAAGTAAATTTCTTCTGTTTCTTTTTCACAGTATTCACATGTTTCTTCAGATGTTCCAAATATTTCATCACACTTACGGCAAATGGTTTTCAAGCACATTATTGTTTTTAAACCCACTTGGGGAACTCCAAGGAGTTTTTTTAAAATATTTTATTCTGTATCAGAGCTTGAAAAATATTCATCGTTGAAGTAATCATTATTTATCAAGGTATCATCAATGGGTTCTGGATACTCAAAATTTGTGTTTTCTAGTTCTATGACCGCATAAACAATTGAAAAAGAATAACACAATTTAAATTGATCTTCACGTTTTTCTAAACAAACGATTTGGTAAGAAATTATTGTTTTATTTAAAATAGCTAAATTAGTATCTTCTACTACACTCGTTATTTTATAAATTTCTTCTGTTTTATCAACTGGTAAATTTTTCTTTGCATTTTGAAATGAGAGTCTTCTTGCATATTCGATGTCATCAGTTATTGTTATTACTTCAAATTGTTGTTCCTTGCGATAATTGTTGTATTCAATAACAGCGTACATTTTTAACCCACTTGGGGAACTAAAAGCAAAAAACTTTGTTAAGAAGAACAACGCAGTTGTTCTGTCGTTCCAACGAAGTTGGAACTCTTTGCGGCGTTAAAAAGTACCCGAAGGTAAAATTAACTTTTAAGAGTTTTTTTTTCAAGAACGGTTATCTGATGACCTTTTACCGTTTGTCAATAAAGGTCCATTCAGGAAATTTATCTTTTATTTCATCTATTATAAAATCAGGTTCATCGTTATTAGAGTTATATTTCCAACAACCTCGTGGATCCCACCAAAGAACATTATTAAGAGTCTTAATAAATTTATTAAATTCTTCATGATAATTAAACCTGATCAAATCATAAGAATCATCCTTTTCAACAGACCAAACAAATTCCGGACGAGTACAAGTAAGTTGTTGTTCAACTGGTGTTCCAACTGCTGTTTCTGAGCACAATTTTTTAATTTCACGGATTGCTTCTTTTATTTGTTTTAACTCAGAAAGTTGATCATATTCCATACGGCTCCCCATTACTTCTTTACTTTTAAACCCCTTTGGGGAACCCTAAGGTTTTTTTATAAATTTTTACATATCATCGAGTTGTTCAATGTTTTTAATTCGAGATGGATGGAAAACGTATTCAATAAGTTCTTTTTGAAGATCAGGCATAATGTTACGAATAATTTGATCACCGTACTTAAAAGTGTAAAAAGTATTTTCTCCATAAAAAATACCTTGTGAAACCCAACGAAAAAATCCTGTAAATTTGTGAAAATAAACAATGTCAGGATATTTATTATTAAATGGAAGTGGTCTGTGATAAAAAATTTTATTACAAGTATTGTAATGCCTGGTTATTGATTCTATTTCACGAGGTGTATATTGAAAACCAAGATTTACAAAACGACCGAGTGATTTATAAAGTTCTGGATTCATATAAGTTACACAAAGTATCCTCCTTTGTAAAATATGGGCTTCACAAAGGTAATTCGTAACCCATTGCCAGTCGCTGTCACATAAATCGTGGTCACATTCCGGACACTTTATTACATTTTCAGTACTAAAACCATCACACCACTGATATTTATAAAAGTCATCGGCTAAACACTTTTTACAAAAGTAATGACCACAGTTCTTCAACTTTATACGATTCTTTACTTCAGGACATTCACAACACGATTCACACTCGATTTCATTGTTATGGATCCCGCAAAAATCATCAGGTGTTTTCTTGGAGCACCTTTTACCATTTTTGCAGAAACCCTTACAACGACTCATTTTTCCTTTTTAAACCCCTTAGGGAACCCCGAAGAGTTTTTGTTTTGAGTTTTTATTTTTTTATTTTATGATCGATTGTATTAATATTATTATTGCTGTCATTACAGTAATTTCAAATAAAAAAGAAAATCCACGAACAAGTAAGCTCCTTTTCTTTAATTTATGGACAATGCAAAATTCATCGGTTGTGTTTTTCAAACAACGGTTTCCATTCTTGCAAATTGCTTTGCAACGAGACATCTTTCCTTTTAAACCCCTTAGGGAACCCCGGAGGGTTTTATTTTTAAGTTTTTAATTAAGTTGAGGTATCCATTGAGCAGGTGGGTAGGTCTTGAGATTTAAAAAGAATCTAATTTTTTTGGCACTTTTGTAATACGTACTTGCTTCATTTTTACCAGTAATTTCTTCAACTGGCATTAAACTAAGTTCGTTGTTTTTTCTTTTTACTAATTCAATGAGTTCAGGTATGGTTATTCTTGTTTTTGGTAAATAATGTTTTCTAAATTCCTTGTAAAAATCTCCTTTAGATATTCTAGGACGATTACATATTTCTTCTTTGATAAGATCTTTGAAGAATGGATCTTTTACAATTTCATTAACAAATTCTTTTAAATAATTGTCCTCAGAATCACGTGCTTTATCAAATGAATAAGTTTTATTTGCAGACTCAAAAAGGTATTTTGCAACAGCACTATTCTCAATATCGGGCTCTTCAATAAAATAAATTTCCAGAGAAATATCCATATCCCAGTTCATATCAAGATCATCTTTTAAAATATTTTTTATAGCACGGAAACGATGCTGTCCGTCGTATATAAAATATTTATTTAAACAATTTAAAATTTTAATAGTACCGATAAGATGTGGCTTTTTCATCGCTTTAAGTTCAGATTCCATAATATTAACGTGATCTTCATTAACCGGTCTATTCCAAGCGTATGGTTGAGCATGGGCTATTAAATTCCTAACAGTTGATGTTGCGAGATTGTAAAGAACGTCTTGGCCATTTATGTATAAATTATTGGTGTAGTGAATATTAAAAAACTCTCCTTCGATGTAAGTAGCCATGGATAAAATAATTCTTAAGTTTTTAAACCCCTTAGGGAACTCCGAAGAGTTTTTTGTATTTTTAATTAACCGTAAAGACGGGTCATTTCTGCATAACTGAGTAGCTTTCTACCCGTTTGTTTTTCTTGATTGGCTGGTTCGGCTTTTGGTGGTGGTTCATCACCAAGATCTTTTCCGAGGTATTTAGGGAGAATGAAGGTAGCGATTGGTTTCATTTTTAACCTTATAGAATTTACTTCGTTTCTTTTTAACCCCTTTAGGGGACCTCGAAAGGTTTTTTAGTTTAATTTAACAACTTTTTGATAGCGCTTTCATTTTTAAAAGTTCTATTTTTGTTTTTACTGGTCTTAAATGAAGCGCTTCGTACCACAGTTTTTCGTTGGATTTTTCTTTTAATTTTTCGAGTTCCATCGTAAGCAAACTCTTTTTTTTAACGATAGTTTCCATTTTTAATGATACCTTGTTCTGCCTATGCAGATTAAGGTTTTTTTATTTTTGTAAAAATTTTATTTTTTTTAATTTTTATTTTTTTTCCAATAAACGCACCATTTATTTTCATTGGTTGGTACCATACGTACAGGTGTTTTACTATTTAAACCCCACATTCTACTAACAAGGTCAGCAACACTTGGATTGATACCATTTTTCAAAAGGTCTGATGGAGCTTGATTGTCTATTCTCTTTTTTAGAGAAACTCCGAGTGTTTTTGCAAATGCTATACCTAGTTCTTGAGTATCAAAAACTTTATAATTCTTAATTACACTTGCTTCTTTTAACTCTGAAGGACCAACACTTTCTAAATTGCGCTCATAAACCATTTTTGCAATATTCATAGCCATGGATTCTTGTTTTTCTATTTTTTTAAAGTTAGTAGAAGTACTGTAAATTTCAGATTGTTTATAATTCTCAAAGTTTCCAATATTTCCAAATAACCTTGCCATAAGTTGATAGGCCTCAGTTTTCTTTGATATTGCTGGAATTATTCCGTAATCAAAAATAAAACCCGGGTGGTCGTTTTTAACTGAATCGGTTTGAAAGGTAATACCTCTCTTTATACACTCCAGACCGGTTATAGCAAAGGGAAATTGGTAAAGTTTATTTTCTATATATATCCTTGACATTGTTTCCTTAAACTCATCTGGAATTGAGTCGTCATTGACGTAAAAATAACTATCAAGAGATATTGATTTTTTACCGGGAATTAAAATTTCTTTACGAGATCCATTAATTATCAATACAGCAAAATTATAATTATTTCTTAACATATCGGCAATACGGTCATGGGATGAAGTTTTAAATGATCCAGGAATAAATGCTTTTTTACCAGGTTCAATAAGTTTAGGATATTTTTCAAAAATAAAAGTAATGTATTCTTCTGGAGTACCTGCAAAGTCAGTTTCAATTATTTTAAAATCTTTTAAAGAACGGTAACATTCGGGATATGGTTTATCTGACCCTATTACGTGAAGACGGGAATATTTTTTAAAAACAGGATCAAATGTAGCACTAACTAAGGTAACTTGTTCTATTATACTTTTATTAATAACGTGGCTGTATGTACTCCATAAATTAATATTGGAATCGGCTTCATCAATCCAAATATTAATTTTTTTTGTAAAATGACGACAATTTTCAAGTTCATTTATTAAAGTTTCCAAATGATTAAGCCTAATTCTATTTGAACACATAAGAACTATATTGTAATTATCATTTATAATATCAAGAGCAAGTCGTTCATAACTCTTTTTATCATCTGAAATCCAACTATAAACATCTTGAAATCTTGTACTTGTCTGTAAAACGAGTAATTTATTGTTTGCCGATATTAAAAAATTAATATTTTTCTCTTCACCAAAACATTCCATACAATCAAAAAGCTGAATATTTTCTTTTACACGTTGTGTTTTACCACTCTGTGCTGGAAAATACATACATTTTACTTTACTTAAATTAATACCCATTGTGATTTTACGGTGCTTTGTGTTACCCGAAGGTAACGTTTAGCGTTTTTAAAATTTAATTTAATTTATTTTTCTTTTTTTATAAATTTCCATTCATTTGTCGAATAGTCAAAAAATTGAGTATAACCCAATTTTGGAGCAGGTGGTGGAGAGTTTGTAATGTTGCCAAATGCACGAGGAGGTGAGCCTGGATTCATTTTTGTTTTTTTACAGGACTTATAATTTTCCGAAGAAAATATGCCTTAATTTATTTAAACCTTGTAAGTATAAACCATCCTCGATCTACTGTCAGAAAGAAAATCCATAACACTGTCGTAGTCTTTAAATTCTGATATTTCCCCATTTTTAATAATTTTGTGCTCAGTTTCGCTAAAAACTAGATAAATTACCAGTTGTGAAAGTTGAAGTGTTTTACTTTTAAAGATATCTAAAACAATGTCTTTTAAAGCAATAGGAAACGGGGCTCTAGGAAGACCTAAATTAGTAAGGGTTTCTAACAAAAGGTTGTCTCTTTTTCTCTGAATTTCAAGATTTTTTAAATTCTGATCAATAAATTCTTGTTCATTTTTGAAACTACATGGATTTGTTTTGAGATCCTCCCAGATTGTGTAAAGGTAGATATAACCAGGAATTCTTGAAGATGCCATCTTTACTTCGCTTTACTTTTACGGCGTTGTAATTCACCCGAAGGTAAAAGCAACTGTTAAATTAATTTAGTATCCCATTAAATTGATATAATTTAAATTTTTATTTTTTTTAATTTTACCACGAGTTATTCCATTTAAACTGTGATTTAAATGATATTTTTTATCTTTATTTTCAAGTGAATCAATTAAACAATCCATTACATCTAAAAATTTCATTTTATGTAAAATGACATGTGTATATGTACTAAACCAACCACCTTTATAAAGTAAATTACTTAATTGAACATATGGGGAACTGTATTTAAAAATTAAATAAAATTCTTTATTTACTAAAATTAAATTAGGGTAATCTGATGGATAAATATACCTTTTTACAAAATCCATTTTTAAACTCTTTTAGGGCGTTAAATTGTTTCCCAAAGGAAACTTTTTAACTGTTAAGATTTTTTAATTTAATTAATTTTGGTGTCTTTCACAATCGCTATATTTACAGCTCCAACACCAATGAATTGGGTCCATGCCAGTTTGACAAGCATAAATTTCTTCGTTGATTTCTTCTTGTCTAAGCTGGTTCCAAA
>Ga0114974_10002578_pt1 | contig 13928 bp, 22 predicted proteins | sample S_130206_EF_Meta_FD_87318 | JGI IMG/M metagenome (GOLD analysis project Ga0114974, IMG submission 87318) | Freshwater microbial communities from Lake Simoncouche, Canada to study carbon cycling - S_130206_EF_MetaG | ecosystem: Environmental > Aquatic > Freshwater > Lake | place: Lake...
ATTTCCATCTTTATTCACCAAAGAAGTCTTTGAAGGTAAAGAAGGAAAATTTGCTGCAACTCTTTTGATCGACAAAAGTGATACTGCAGTGAAGAAACAACTTGATGCTGCAATTGCTGCTTTAGTTGCTGAAGCTAAAGTGAAAATTCCAGCTGATAAATATTGTTTGAAAGACGGCGATGAAATTGAATTTGATGGTTACGAAGGCTGTTGGTCTTTGAAAGCGTCAAATGCAAAACGTCCTACTGTTATTGACAGAGACAAAACTCCATTAACTGCTGACGATGATAAAATCTATGCAGGGTGTTATGTTAATGCCATTATTGATTTCTGGATCCAAAACAATAGTTACGGAAAAAGAGTCAATGCTAACTTGTATGGCATTCAATTCTTAAAAGACGGTGAACCTTTCGGTCAAGGTCCTATTGATGTTACTGAAGAGTTTGAAGACTTGGATTTGTAATCTAAGTCTTCTAAAATTATCGACGAGTGGCGGAATTGGTATACGAGACCTAGAATGAGAAAGAAATTTCTTATTGATCATGGACAACATACTTGAATTAACAAGAATGGGCCGCGTTGGGTCGGAATGTTTAATATTTCCATTGTAGGTTCAAGTCCTACCTCAGAGAACAACGACAAACGATTGACACCTGGAAAGACAGGCTTATCTAGATAAGTAAAGTCATGAATCCGGATAGACTTAAAAAAGACGGTGGCAAAGTGGGACACAGACACTTGACAGGTCGGAGAGACGGCTAATTTTATTTAGATGGCCGATCAATATGGCGGAGAGGTTGAACGCACCTTTCAAAAGGAAACAGTTGATCAGTTCGTAGGTTCGAATCCTACTGTTGATCGGCTTTTTAAATAAAAACTATAAAATTATAAAAATTAAAAATCATGGAAAACTTAGTTGTTTTAGATTGTGAGGTATATCCAAATTATACTCTTTTTGCGTTTAAAAATATCGACAATCAAAACATCATAACCATTGAAATCAAAGACTCAGATAGCTTTTTAGATGATGAATCTTATCGTAAATTAAATACGATAATGAAGAAAAGAATGACTTTCGGTTTTAATAGCAGAAATTACGATATTCCTGTGATCCTTTTTGCATTGAAAAGAAAAACTGCAAAAGAAATTCACAAACTTTCAGATTATATTATTGAGAACAATTCTCCTGGTTGGATGACACTTCAAAAGTTCGATTTAGTTTGGTCCACATCTGAAATAAAACATTTCGATATTCAAGAACCATCACCTGGAGTCAAAGTTTCATTGAAGCTTTATGGTGCCAGGTTAAATTCTCACACCCTTCAAGATTTACCAATTGAACCAGGAACAATTCTGAGCAATGTTGACATGGACAATGTTAAACAATATTGTATCAACGATTTAAACACAACCATTGATCTTTTTAACCACATCAAAGACAGAATAAAACTTAGGTTTGATATGTCAAAGCAATATACTCAAGATTTGCTTTCAAAATCTGATGCTCAAATTGCAGAAGTGGTAATTAAATCCCAGTTGAGCAAGAAATTCCCAGGCAGAAAACTATATGCACCTAAAATTTCAGATAGCGCCAAGTTCAAATACCTAGCGCCAGATTTCATTAAATTCCAAACCCCACAATTAAAAGATATTCTTAAAAGTATTAACGAAACAACTTTTCAATTGGATGCAAAAGGTTCAATTAAGTTACCTGCTGATTTAAAGAAAGCTAAGATTAAACTAGGAAAATCAACATACCAATTAGGTATCGGTGGCATTCACTCCACTGAGAAAAAACAATGTGTAATTCCAACTAAATACCAAATCCTTGCTGATAAAGACGTTGCGTCTTATTATCCTAGTATTATCTTGAATTTAGGACTTTATCCAAAACACTTAGGAACATCATTTCTTGACATTTACAGAAATATTGTAGAAGAAAGACTTAAGGCAAAAAAAGAAGGAAATAAAGTTGTAAATGAATCGCTGAAGATCGTCATTAACGGATCATTCGGTAAGTTAGGAAGCAAGTATTCAGCCCTTTATTCTCCTGACTTAATGATTGCTGTAACACTTACAGGCCAACTTGCTTTGTTGATGTTGATTGAGAAGTTAGAACTAAATGGAATTAGTGTGATTTCATCAAATACAGATGGTTTTGTTTCATTGATGCACAAAGATCAATATCAAACTTATGACGATATTTGTTTTGACTGGGAACTCAATACCGGATTTGACTTAGAAGAAACAAGATATAAAGCACTTTATTCAAGAGACGTGAATAATTATCTGGCAGTGACAGAAAAAGGAGCAAAAGGTAAAGGTATTTTTACAATCGATTCTATTGGTAAAAATCCTCAAGCACCGATTTGCATTAACTCAGTAATTGATCTTTTTACCAAGAATATTCCTATCGAAAAGACGATCAGAGAATGCAAAGATTTGACTCAATTCTTGACTGTAAGATCAGTCACAGGAGGAGCTGTCTTCAGAAATGAATATTTAGGCCGTGTTGTTCGCTGGATTTACTCGACAAACGGTGAAGCAATCAAATATAAAAAGAATGGAAACAAAGTTGCTAAGTCTGATGGTGCAAGACCTATCATGACTCTAGACGGCTTTCCAACCGATATCGATTATGCCCGTTATATTAAAGAAGCAACGGACATTCTTGATGATTTAGGTTTTACAGACCTATAAAAATTTCTAAAATATAGTTTACAATAAGAAAATTATGTTTTAGAATGACTAAACTTTAATTATTAACTTAAAAATAAAACTAAAATGACAAATGAAATATTAAAGCCTGAAACCAAAGAACAATTGAAAAATTACGTTTCAGAAATTGAGAGACTTAATTCTAAAAAAGATCAATTACAAGCAGAAATCAGAAAAGTTTTTGACTCAGCTAAATCAAAAGGTTTCGATGTTAAAAACATCAGAGAAATCATCAAACTTCGTAAAAGAGATAAACAAGAAATGGTTCACTCTGAAGAAGTTCGTGAATTTTACAAAGACATTTTAATTGAATTGTAGGAGAAAATATGACTATAGAAGAAGCATTAAAGAAATATCAACAAATTCAAAAAGCATCTGAAGAAGGAGAAGATTTTGACAATTCAATTTTATTTGATATAGTCGAATCTCTTTTTTATTTTTTAAACATTAACCCTAAATCAAATAATTTATGAGCAACAGAACAGTAAAAAGAAAACGAATCAAAATTGATCAAAGTTTGCTAACAAATGAAAGCAAATGTGATCTTCGTTCGTGGATCATCCAACAAGATGGTCACATACTAAAAGTGACTTTACGACCTACAAAAGGTTATTGGATTTTTAAAATCAAATAAAGGAAAATTATGAGCATTACAAATCTAGTAAAAATGATGCATACCAAATTCGGAATTACTTCTGAAGAAGTTCCGTTTTCTGAAGAAGAAAAGAAATTTAGAATTTGTGCAATGCAAGAAGAACTTGATGAATACAAAGAAGCAGAAACTAAAGAAGATCAACTTGATGCTTTAGTAGATCTAGTTGTATTCGCAATGGGAACCGCTGAAAGACAAGGAATGTTAGAAGTTTTTGATGAAGCTTTTAAACGAGTAATGTTTGCAAACTGTAAAAAAGAAATTGGACAAAATCAAAAAAGAGGATCATTCCAACTAGACTTAGTAAAGCCTGAAGGATGGACTGCTCCTTGCCATAAAGACCTGGTTTTTGATTGTGAAAGTATCACTAGAGAAGAATTACTTGAAAAATGTAAAACTTTAACTAGAGAAAAATTAGACAAAAATCTTATTACTAGAGATGAATTAAGAAATTTTATAACAAAAAATTTATATGTAGAAAATTTCGCACAACTCAATCATGAAGGATTGATTGTTCTATATAAAAATTTAATCAAAACAAATTAATGTCTAACATAAAATCAACATTAAAACAAAGAGGGTCTCGCTATGGATCCTTTGAAGACAATGCTAGAATCACTCAAGGTCTTTGTGATTTAATCAAGACTGCTCCAAATTATGATCAATTAAAACCTGAACATGTTGAAGCATACCACATGATTTTTCATAAGATTGCGAGGTCGGTTTGTGGCGATCCTATGTATACCGACAATGTTCATGACATTGTCGGCTATGCAACTCTTCTAGAAAAATTCTTAGACAAAGTAAACGGAAACGAGAAATCTGTTGACATTACCTTTATGAATGTCAACGATATTCGCAACATTTTTCTTAATATGAAAGAGAAAGGAAAAATTGCCGACAATGGAACTTACGAGATTTTGAATGCATCATTTATTGCAGAGGAAGAATCAATATTTGGTAAGCTTAATATGGAATATATTAAGTCGGAAATTACCTGGTATTTTAGCAAAAGTCGTTACATTGAAGATATTCCAGGAAAGATTCCATCGATCTGGAAGAAAATAGCTTCTAAGTTTGGAAAGATCAATTCTAATTATGGATGGTGTATTTTTAGCGATAAAAATCAACATCAGTATCGTAATGCATTGAACACTTTACTTGAAGATAAAACTTCTCGTCAAGCTACAATGATTTATATCCGTCCAACTATGCACAAAGATGCAAAACAAGACGGTATGAATGATTTCATGTGCACTTATGCTGTTCAACTCATAATCAGAGAAAATAAACTTCATTACATGGTTTTCATGCGTTCTAATGATGCAATTTTTGGTTATAAGAATGACAGATATTGGCATAATATGGTGTTTGACATGACTTTGAATGAGTTGAATAAAACTTATCCAGAACTTACAAAAGGAAATCTACATTGGAACGTAGCATCTCTTCATATTTATCCAAGACATTTTGATTTGATTGTATGAAGTCAATAATTTTTAATCCATTTACTCCGATTCCTAAATCAGATAAAAGTCATGTTAAGGGATGGAGTTTATGCTGGAGCCAAAGACTCAATGCCGATATTGCTACAAAAGACATTGATTTAATGGATTATGATCATATTTACATCGATCATGGTGTGAATTTTTCAGGTTCATTAAATCTTTTTGGAGGATTCAATGAAGAAGTTGTGAGTCGATTCTACAATCTTTTCGATGCTTTAGATAATGGTGCAAAATTGTTTTCGTTAGATCAAAACATTCACAGTTGCCATTATCCTGATCAAATAGAAAAAAGAATCGGTGCCAAGACAACATCTGAAATGGTCGACATGGATTTTGTAGTTTGTTGTGCTGAGAATTTTGCCTTAGCAAAAACTACATTAATGTCTGATTTAAATTTGACAAAAGCAATTATTGGTGATAGCCACACCGCTGCTTTTTCAACTAAAGACCAAGCAATTTATCGATTCAATGGAAAAACTCTTTATAGTACTTTGAGGGATGGTTTATATGACTTCGTCAAACAAAATGTCAAGAGAAAATATGAAGAAATAACAATTTCTTTAGGTTCCATTGACATTCGTTTTCATTGCTTAAAACATGGAAGATGGACTGCCAAAGAATTTGCTGATAAGTATGCGAAACAAGTTTTGTATTGTCAAGATAAACTCAAAACAAAGTTTGTAGTTTGTGCTCCTGTTCCAGTTGAATTTGAAGGAAGAAAAATTCCCGGAACTGGCCAACATAAAGGAAATAATTTCTATGGGTCACGTCAACAACGGCTTGATTATACGTTAGAAGTTATGGATCGCTTATCGGACTACTTCTTAGATTTTGACATGATTAGTCCACCTAAAGAATGGTATCAAATGGATGGAGAAAAGTATGCAAAAGAAATCATGGAATTAGCATCATCTGTTCACATTGCTCCTTCACATTACAACTCAACAATTAACTGGTAAATTTTATGAACATAGAGGTTTTATTTACAAAAAAAGATCGAAATAAAAAAATAATAGATGCAAAAATCGTCAAAATAAAAATGATTCCTGAAACTATAAAACCCATTTTGACACAAGCATTAGAATATTCTTGGAATCAATTGCCATTTGGCTGGGAAGTAGAATCATGTATGAAATAACTAACTCAACAAAGAATAAAGATCTTCCAGGTAATTACGGAAAATATGAGGCAAGAAGTTATTATCTTCGTCTTTACGGAGATTTTAAAAGTCAATTACCTCAACCTGATTTTTATCCATCTCCTGAAAGATCTGATATTTTTATTTTAGACTTTGCAAAAGGTCCATGTGGTTTGAAAGCTTATGGAGCAGAAGCCTTTATTGCAAGACTTCCTAACAAACTTATGGGCTATGCTGCCCCTAGAGTCGGTCATGCTGCAGAAGCTATTGCAATGTTGACAGAAATGTATGATAAAAAATCAGTTTTCTTTGCTGCAGCATCAAATGAATTAACACCTCATCAAGCTGTAGTTTTAGGATATAAAAATTGCGATTTAAGATTTGTCAAAATACCGGCAATGCCTTGTCTTAATTCTTGGATTCGCGATTGGGCAAATAAATTCAATGCAGTTGCTTTACCTTTTGGATTAGCAAATACTCCTGAAGTCACGGCTGGATTGGTTAACATGTGTGAAAATCATTTGATGATTTATGGTGAACCAACTGAATTTTATTGTGCTGTTTCAACAGGAACTATGATTCGTGCTTTGCAAATAGGTTGGCCGAATGCAAAAGCTGTAGGAGTTGCTGTTGCAAGAAATGTAAAAGATGGTGAAAAAGGCGAAGCTGACGTGGTAACATACCACAGAACTTTTTATCAATCATCAGATTTTAAACCTGAATTTAATACGACTGCAACCTATGATGCAAAGGCTTACAAACGTTTTATTGACGAAGCAAAACCAGGTGCAATTTTTATCAATGTAGGATCAGACCAACAAATAGAAAACAGACTTACCAACATTAAAGATTGGAAAAATATTAACTCCCAAAGAGAATGGGGAAATCAAGAGGCTTTCACTTATGCTTAAAACAACAAAATATTACGAAGAATTTTTGCGTTATGCAACAATGTCTTCTTGGCAGCATAATAATTGCAACTTAGGCGAGGTTCCATATAGCGAAACGCCTTTCAATGATGATCTAATCAAAAATGTTTATCTCTATGACGTGTGCGAGCGTAAATACGCCGGATTTACACAATTACTTCTTGATATTTTTTACTCAGTTGAAAATCATCCTTATTCACCTAAAATGGATGAAACAAGACGAGCAAGAGTTGAAAGTTTTGACACTACCTTTTGGGGTTTAGAAGAATTTTTATTTGTCTTCTTTGTTCATAGGTTAACAGGTTCAGGTATCAACTATGCTTCACTCAATACTGGTTACCATAATTCAGTACTTTTACATTTCACAAATTGTAATTCCATTGATGAAATGGTTGATGTTATTCGTGATTTTAAAGGACCTAAATTTACAAGTGTAGGTTACCAGATTGCACCGTTTCCTAAGCCGCAAGGCGATTATAAATTAGGTGGCGATTATTTCATGTGTGAAATTTTGCCAGATCTTGTTAGTAAATTAGCAGGATTCTTAGAAAACGGAATCAAAAAAGACTTCAGAACAATCATGCGTTGGTTTGAAGCATACAATAAGAATAAAAAAATCAGAGTTTTTTGGTTCCAATATGCTGCAGTTTTGGCTGATATTGCTGACTTTTTCCCTAGATTTGTTGATACAAAATCACATTTCTTCTATGGTAAAAATGCCATTGAATGCTTGAAATACCTAGCTGAAAGACCATCTGGACTTTCTGAAATAGAATTTTTAGATAAAATTACTGACAAAATTTATGAAGATATTGGAGCAGTTCCATATAATTCTGAAGATATTGCTTGTGATTTTATTCGCTGGGTTGAGAATTATATCAATCCAAAAGGTGATTATTCTCATTTAAATCTCGACTTAGTCTGGTCCAGCCACAACATTATTGATCACCCATTTGGAAGACAGAAACCTATGCTTGAGCTAGGACTGATCAAAACTTTCAATGGTTATGGACACCCTTCAGATGATAAGATTTTGAGAGATAATGGACTCACAATTGAGTCATACAAAGACATGGTTAAAACTTTTTCATAAATAACTGTTTACATTAAGTAAATTAGATTTTAGTATGTGTAAATCAAATTGAGTTTTTCAGTTTGATAATAGAAACTTAAAATCATAGAATATTATGAAAAACTTTAAAAATTACGATTTTAATGCAAATGATCCTGAAGAATCTTTACAAAATCAGATTAAAAACAAAAGAAAACGTGAATCCAAACATCAATATTTCCTAAAAATTGCCAAGTTGGTTTCGTCAAGATCAACTTGCCCGAGACGTTCTGTTGGTTGTGTTATTACAAACAAATTTGGTCATATTAAATCGACAGGTTATAACGGAGTTCCAAGAAACTTTCCACATTGTACTGATAAACCTTGTGGAGGTGAAAGTCAAGAAAGTTCTAAAGGTCTTTCATCTTGCATGGCAACTCATGCAGAGCAAAACGCTTTGCTTCAATGTGATAATGTGATGGATATTCAAACGATTTACACCACAACGTCTCCATGCATAACTTGCGCAAAACTTATTGCCAATACGTCTTGCAAAGAGGTAATTTATTCTGAGGAGTATGCCGACACATCTGGAATCGATATGCTTAAAAAACTAAGCATCAAAACAACTTATGAAAGAATCAACGATTGAGTCCAAGACAGTTAACTATGCCAAATCAAAAGGTTGGTTAGTTTATAAATTTACTTCTCCTGCTAATCGAGCAGTGCCTGATAGAATTTTTATTAGACATTCGATTGTATTTTTTATCGAGTTTAAAACACCTGGTAAAAAACCAACTAAACTTCAAAAGAAAGTTCATGATGATATTAATTCTCATCATGTTCCTGTTTACGTGATTGATAATTTTCCGTTAGGAAAAGAATTGGTTGACAGTTTTGAAGAATAATATAAACTTAAAATTATAAAATTATGACAAATAAATTTAATGAAAATCTATTAGGATTTGTTAAGAAACAACTTCCTGAATCAATAGTTTCTAAATACGAAGAACTTTATAATTTGTACGCAAATGAGCAAGTTCAATTTAGATCTGTTGTTCATACTTTAGAAATACATCTCGATAATATCTTAGAAGAAATGTTTGAGAATGCTTTTAAAATCATGAAGATGAAAAATGACAGAATGGTTATGGATCTAAGTGATGAAATGATTTGTGAAGAATTAAAACAAGATATTGCTTTGCTAAATTTAGAATTGATTGATGCGAAAAAAGATATTGATTAAATCGAAAACTTATTAATGAAAGTCCAAAAATAGATTTGTAATGTTTAAAAGATCAGATTTCCATAATTACCAAGAAGCTGCTCATAAAGTCATTTTGACAAAAAGAAAGTGCGGTCTTTTCTTAGACATGGGTTTAGGAAAGACCGCAACAACTCTTACTGCCGCATCTGACATGCTTGATGATTTTTTAATCAATAAAGTTCTTGTCATTGCTCCTTTAAGAGTGGCAAATAGTGTCTGGAAACAAGAAGCATTGAAATGGGAACATCTTCAACACCTAAACATAAGAATCTGCACAGGAACTGAAAAACAACGCTTAGAAGCTGTTAAATCAAACGCTGATATTTACGTAATTAATCGTGAAAATATCCCATGGTTAGTTGAAAAATGCCATTGGATATGGGACATGGTTGTAGTGGATGAATCATCAAGCTTTAAGAATAGCAAATCTCAGCGCTTTAAAGCGCTCAAGAAAATGACAAAATACATGAAAAGTCTTGTTTTGTTGTCGGGAACACCGTCTCCAAATGGTGAAATGGATTTGTGGGCTCAACTTTATTTGATCGATAACGGTGAAAGATTAGGAAGAACCATTACAAATTTCAGACAGAGATTCTTCACTTCAGACTATATGGGTTATACCTACAAGATAGTTCCAGGAGCATCAGATAAAATTAAAGAACTCATAAAAGATGTTTGTGTGACAATGTCTGCAGATGATTATCTTGATTTGCCTGGTGAAATATCATTGACAGAATTTGTTGAGATGCCTGATCACGTAAAAGAGCAATATAAAGAACTTGAAAAGAATTTCTTACTAACAATCGGTGATACTGATATTGCGAGCCCATCAGCCTCAGCATTAGGAAACAAACTACTCCAAATGTGTAATGGTGCAATTTATGATGCTCTAGGAAATACTCATGAAATTCACAAGGTTAAAATTGACGCCTTAAAAGAAATTGTTGAAGAAAATCCAGGTGAAAATTTCTTAGTTGCTTACAATTACAAATCTGATTTGCAAAGGATTCTCAAAGCCTTTCCTAAAGCCATTGTAATGGGAGAAGGAACCAAAGAACAAGATGATTGGAATGCAGGCAAAATTAAAATGCTTGTAACTCATCCTGCTTCTGCTGGACATGGTTTGAACTTACAATTTGGTGGAAATGTCTTAGTTTGGTTTGGTTTAAATTGGTCTTTGGAACTCTATCAACAGTTTAATAAACGTTTGAATCGTCAAGGACAGAAGAATTTAGTGAGAATTATTCACATTGTTGTCAAAGGCGGATTAGATGAAAAGGTAATGTTAGCTCTAGGCAATAAGGCAAAGACTCAACAGGACTTAATTGACTTTTTAAAGTTTAAACTCCTGTCTCAAAATGATACAATAAATAAGTCTGATTTAACAATACGTTAAATATATTTTACAATTAAAAAGTCCTGATTAATAATAGATTTAACAATTCGAATTGGGTTGTTTTAATAATCTTCAAAATGAGGTATTTATGTCCAAACTTTCAACTCCTGCTGAAATCAGGATCGCCGATAAAATCAGTCCTGATAATTTTCCTTTAAGAAAGTTTTATAAAATTTCTGCGTTGTTAATCAGAAGACAATCTAGAAGACATGAGAGAATTAGGTTGAACAACCTTTGTAAAACCGATATTGATCAAGGTTTTGATCGTAAAAACTTCCCCCATATAACTAAATTTGGTAACTAAAATGAGCAAAATACAATGCCAAGAATACAAAAAGTAATGCTGTGCCGATTAAAATTTTATCTCTCATATTGCTTTAAATTTTCTTACGCCTTTTGAATTAGGCAAATAATAGCCATACATCATTCTGTTTTTCTCTTGATTCATTAGGCAAGAGTAATGAAGCCATGATCCTTCACAAAAACATTGATCAGTTGGAAACTTAATTGAAAAAAGGTATTTCATAATTTCTTCAGGAGTTCCAAACGATGATGAAATATCAGCGGCGAGTCCTTGAACATGTTGAGAATTGTCTGATGAACCTATCAAACGATTGAGTTCTAAACAACGGTATGCCGAATTGATCTTAATGAAGAACTTAACTGAAGCAGCAATTAATCCAGCTTTCTGTCTTCTTAAAAACTCAGGAAGTAAAATTCCGTGCATCTTTTGAAGCATATCTGCTGTGGACATTAATGCAGGAAGCACTGCTTGTTCTTGTCCAGGATAGTTTTTAATGTCGTTATTTGGATTTGCATCGTGATTTAAACGATAAACTGTATCGCTGTTAAAAAACTCATCTGGGGTGAAATTTGCTCTTCTTAAACTTTCTTTTGTCAACATAACTGATTGCATTGGTTTTTAAAATAAATAGTTGAAGCCTAAGCCGATCGCACTTTCAAGGTTCAATTCCTTATTTGGTGCAATGTAAATCAAAGAAGCATTGGTATTTCTTGAAAGTAAATAACCAAAGTTTAAACCATACAAAATTGTGTGATTTGTTTGCTTTCCTTGAAAATTACCTTTGTAATAAAGTGACTTGTCCAACTTAGTATTTGAAACCAATAATGCAGGAACAAATCTTCCGAATCTGTAGCCTACAAGCAATGTATCACTAGTAATTTTAGACTTGTTTTGTAAGGTAATTCCTGTCTTTTTATCAACAACAGTTCTTGTAAGTGGGAAGTTTATGAGTCGATTAGTCTGGATTGTGACATTCAAATTGTCAAATGACTTTGTAATTCCAGTATTTATTGATTTGATTGAGTTTAGAGGATCTTTAACGGTCTCGTATTTATTGACAAAATCATACTTTGGATCGTTAATATTTGCGTAAATAGCAGAAACTCCTACATTAAAAGTAAAATCTTTTGCTAAAAGTAAATCGCAAGAAGATAAAAGACTTATGCAGCTAGTTAGAATTAATTTGATCGCATTCCTTTTCATAATATTTTTTGTCGTTAGTTCCGGCATAATCAATCATTACTTCTGCAAACTTTTCTTCAGGTGTTTTTACACCACCTGATTTGTTTTTTGTAGAAATAATTTCTTTCTCTTTTTTCCAATATGTAATAACTTCAGGTTCCAATTCATCATTCAATGGTTCGTGAAGTTGGCAAAAATTGCTAATTATTCTTGTTTCTCTGTTTGGAAAGCAAGAAGTTTGACTTATCATCAAAAGACATATTGTTAACCTTTTTATTGATCTTAATATTTTCATTGGTATCTTCATTTTCTTGTTTAAGTTGTTTTTGTTGTTCATTACTTTCTCCTTTAGCTTTGCCACCTAAGAATATGGCAACAACCGACCCGATAAAAGCAAAAACACTAAGTATTATTTTCAACATTTTTAACCTCTTTTTTAGGTTTACTTACAGAAGCAATTTTACCCCTGAAAGATGCAACAATAGTCGGTATTAATTCTGCAGAAACAAATCCACCAAGCACTGCAGAAAATATTAGGAAACTATCCCATACTTGCACAGCCATAGCAGCATTGTTTGAATCAATCAATCTATCACAAATCCAAATGGTTCCTGCTAACGAAACAGGAATTGTTGAAAGGTAACCTAATCTCTTAGAAGACATTTCACCAGATGATCCTTGTAAAAATTCTAAAAACTTACTCATAAAAATTATCTACAAATTATTGATAAATGGATGCAATCATAGATTGCTTGGCCTGTATAAACACCAACTATAATTGACCAAAATAAAATTGACAATCCGATCTCAAAGAAAAATATTCTTCCTTGAATTTTGTGAGTATCAAAATGCTTAAGTAAAAGTTTCAACCACAAATCAAAATGATCTAAAACACTAGTTTTCATCTATTGCCTCATTAAAAATATCAGGATCATGCTCATCTAATTTATATAGAACTTTCTTTAAAAGTTTTGTTTGATAAATAGCATTATTATTTTCATGCTTTTTCAATGACTTAATTTCGTCTCTCAATTTACTAACTTCGCTTTCTAAATTTTCAATTTTTTTATTAAATTTAGCTTCAAATTTAGTTTCAAGTTCATCTTTAATAGTTTCTTTTTGAATTTTAAGATCTTTTTGTAGACTTCCATTAAAAAGCTTATAGATGACAGCTATCAATGAAGCAACTAATGCAAAAAAGGCCCATACCGCTTTTTCAAAAAATACTGCTGATAACATTACAAATTCTCCTTTGCATAGATTGACAAGTCTTCCAAAATAAAGATCATTTGATCCTTATCACATTTTTTATTTTCCTTGGAAGTGTTAGTCATCGCAAAGACATAAACAAGATTTCTTCTAATATCTTTTGTAACTGAAATTCCTAATTCGTAAATCGTTTTATTGGAATTATTTATTACTTCATTGATTGCTGGAAAGTTTTTTAAAAATGTCATGTCTTTATAATATCCAGAAACTCCATTTTCAATTGATGTTAAAAACTGATAAGTTTTTTTGTCAACTTTATGAAATTCTTCGTTGTAAAATTTATTTAGTTTTGCTTCTTTAACTGAAAAAGCACATTCTCCGGGTTTTGCTGAACATCCGATAACATCTTGAAAAAAGTACTTTTCTTTTGAACTATTTCCATCCAGAACGATCCAGGTTAACCAATAATCTTTTCCACACTCATTGATCCTAGACTCAATTTTAGTTCTAATCCTGGCATTAGAAATTGATGAATAATAATGATCTTTAATCTCAAACAACTGAAAAAACAAAA
>Ga0114974_10002579_pt1 | contig 13926 bp, 12 predicted proteins | sample S_130206_EF_Meta_FD_87318 | JGI IMG/M metagenome (GOLD analysis project Ga0114974, IMG submission 87318) | Freshwater microbial communities from Lake Simoncouche, Canada to study carbon cycling - S_130206_EF_MetaG | ecosystem: Environmental > Aquatic > Freshwater > Lake | place: Lake...
CAGTTGCTAACACTGATGCAGCCACAAAACTATATGTTGATACAATAGCGTCTACTGGTATCAGCTATCATGCCGCTGTCAACGCCGCAACAACAACTACATTAGCGGTTGCTACAGGTGGCACAACGGCATATAACTCACCAAATGGCGCTGCCAATGGAATTGGCGCTTATATCAGCACAACCGGCTCATATACATTAATTGACGCGGTAAATATTGCTACAATTGGTAGACGTATTTTAGTTAAAGATGAAGCTAATGCCGCGTGGAACGGTGTCTATACATATGCTAATGCGACGGCTATCGTTCGTGCCACTGATGCTGATGAATATGGAACTGATAGTACAGAACAGTTGAGTATCAATGATTATTTCTTCTGTCAAGCTGGTACAGTTAACAACGGTGTAGCATTTATTGTTAGTGCCCCTGCAGGAACAATAACGTTTGGTACAAGTAATATTACATTCAGTATTTTTAGTAGCTCTGTTGTTTATACTGCTGGTACTGGTATCAATATTTCAGGTACAGTTATTAGTGCTAACGCAAGTCAAACACAAGTTACTGCTGTGGGCAACCTAACTACACTAAGTGTAGTAGGTAATGCAAACATTGGAAATGTAGGTACAAATCATATAGTTGCTACGGGTAATCTAAACGTCCTAAATATAACAGCATCAGGTAACATCAATAGTGGGAATGCTAATTTAGGTAACTTAGCTACTGCTAACTTCTTTAGTGGTTCTGGTAATTTACTAAGCAACATTCAAGGTAGTAATGTAACTGGTAATGTAACAAGTGCTATCACAGCTAACTTTGCTAACTTTGCAGGAAATGTTACTTTAGCCGCACAACCTAATATTACAAGTCTAGGTACATTGTCATCATTAAGTGTATCAGGTAATGCTAATGTAGGTAACTTAGGTACTGCTGGTTTAATAACAGCCGCAGGTAACATACAAGGTGGCAATTTAATAACTGCAGGATTAGTTTCTGCAACGGGCAATGGTACATTTGGTAATATCAATACTAGTGGTGCAATATCTGCAACTGGAAACGTCGCAGCCGGTAATATTAATGCAGTTGGTACTATTTCTGCAAATACTATCATTAATATCTTTAGCTATCAAGGAACTAGTGCTTCTCTTACTGGTAATATCACCGGTGGTAACTTAATAACAGGTGGTTTTGTATCTGCTACAGGTAATGGTACATTTGGTAATGCTAACTTAGGTAACTTAGCAACAGCTAATTTCTTCAGTGGTTCCGGTAATCTATTAAGTAACATACAAGGTAGTAATGTCACCGGTAATGTTACAAGTGCTGTTACTGCTAACTTTGCAAACTATGCAGGTAATGTAACAGTTGCCGCACAAGGTAACATCACAAGCTTAGGTACACTAACAGGCTTAACTGTTTCAGGTAATGTAGCACTGACAGGGGCAAACGTTTCATTGGGTGCTGTAGGTAACTTACGTATCACAGGCGGTTCTAATGGACAAGTCTTAACAACTAACGGAGCAGGTGGTTTATCATGGGTATCTTCAAACAACCAGATTGCAGGTGGATACATATTCACTCAATCTTCTGCTTCCAATACATGGGTTGTTAATCACAATTTAGGTTATCAATACGTTAACGTTGAGATAATAGATAACACTGGAAACAGTTGGGATGGACGTTATAACTATCCAGTAATTGTATTCAATAATACAACTCATTTGACAGTTATATTTGATAGTGCTCAAGCAGGTTTTGCGGCAGTGTCATCTGGTGGAGGTGAACAAGGACCAAAAGGTGATACAGGTAATGCTAATGTCGGCGGCTCTAATACTCAAGTTCAATTTAATGATGCTGGTGTATTTGGTGGTAGTTCTGCATTCACATTCAATAAAACATCTAATCTAGTATCAATGACAACATTGAGTATTAGTGCTAACGCTAATATTGGTAATATTGGTACAGGAGGAGTGATTACTGCAACTGGTAATATTACTGGTGGTAATATCAGTGGTACATTACTAACAGGTACATTAGCAACAGGTGCTCAACCTAACATTACTGCTGTAGGAACGTTAGCATCACTAAGTGTTACTGGGAATATTAACTCCGGTAACATTAATGCTACTGGTACTATTTCTGCAAACACTATTGTTAATATCTTTAGCTATCAAGGTTCTAGTGCTACTATAACAGGTAATGTATCTGGTGCAAATATCATTGCCACTACATATGACATTACTGGTGTAGCAACAAGTATATCAGCAGCCGGCTCATCACAAGGTGATGGTACTGTATTAGCTAAAGCGTTCAACGTTGTATCTACTGTATCAGCAGGTCAAGGTGTTGTGTTACCAACAGCAGTTGCTGGTATGCGTGTGACTATTATTAACACTAGCGGCGCCACACTATTAGTATACCCAGCATCAGGTGGCACAATCAATGCGTTAGCTACTAATGCAGGTTACTCATTACCTACATTAGGTAGATTAGATTATATTGCGACAAGTACTACACAATGGTACGCAATGGGAGCAATATATGTATAAGGAAAACAAATGGTAACGATAGAATTATTAACAGCAATGTGTCCAAAAACAAAACGCTCTATACTAGAGGGTTTTGTTGAGCCATTAAACACAGTAGCAGAATATTATGAGATGTTTGAGAATCCACGCAGAGTTGCAGGCTTCTTAGCACAGATAGCACACGAAAGTGGTGGATTTACTGCGGTTGTCGAAAACTTAAACTATTCAGCAAAAGGCTTGATGGGTACTTTTAAAAAGTATTTTCCTAATGAAGAATTAGCAAAGCAATATGAACGCAAGCCAGAGATGATTGCTAATCGTGTTTATGCTAACCGTATGAAGAATGGTGATGAATATTCAGGTGATGGATTTAGATTCAGAGGTCGTGGATTAATTCAATTGACTGGTCGTGATAACTATACACGTTTTGCAGAAGCATTAGATATGAGTATTGAAGATACTGTAAGATATTTAGAAACACCAAACGGTGCTGTTGCGTCTGCTGGTTGGTTTTGGGACAATAACAAGTTAAATCAATTTTGTGACCGTGATGACTTTATTACATTAACAAAACGTATCAATGGTGGTACCATTGGATTAGAAGATAGAAAGCATCACTATCATTTAGCATTACAACATTTGGGCGCACATTAATATGGCACAACCAGTATGGAATACCCCTGCAGGATCGATTGGTAGTTTTCCTGCATCAGTAGTTGCATTATTTCAATTAAGTGCCAATGCAGTTGCACCGGCAACAACTGTAGCCTATGCATTAATTAGCGGAACATTACCGGGTGGTATTTCAATTGACACCGATGGTACAATATTTGGTACACCATCAATTGTTACAGCAAATGTGACCTCAACCTTTACTGTACGTGTTACTGACAATTTAGGGAACTTAAGAGATAGAACTTTTAGTATGACTATTAGTGGTACTGCTATTCCTCAATTCTTAACACCTAATGGTAGTATATTGACTACACAAGATAGTATATGGATAGAAACTCCTATAGCAATTAGTAATCCTAAATCTGATAACCCAGTCATTGTTCAGATTAAAGAAGGTGCATTGCCACCTGGATTAGAAATTGACCTATTAGGTGTTATACGAGGTTATGCTAATCCTCCTACTGTCACTATTACACAACCCACAGTCATTGCTACTGCAACACAAACTTCAAGTACTAACAATGTTATTACTGTTTCATCTACTGCAGGATTTACAGTAGGACGCCCGGTTACTTTCAGTGGGACTACGTTTGGCGGAGTTAATACAGGTATAACATATTATGTTAAAACTATATTGAATTCAATAAGTTTTACAATTACGGCAACACAAAACGGCCCTACGTATTTTTTGAATGATAGTAGTGGTTTGATGACAGTAACATTGTCACCGGTATCAACTGGCAATCCTACTATTAGAACATATACATTCACACTTCAGTTAGCTAGCCCATTAGGTAATGATTTGGGTAACTTTTCAATCACAGTAGTAAATCAAAATCTTCCGGTAAGTCAAGGTGGACCTGGCAATCCTAACAATAGTAGAATACCAGTATTGTTTAATACCAGACCGCCTACTTATATCATAAATGATAACGATCCATATTATGGTTATTATTTATTGCCACCGGTAGCACCTACTCAATTTGCTAGTATGGGTAGTTTTCAAAGCGGAGAGTATTTTGCATTTAAGATGATAGGACATGATTTTGATAGCAATCCTATCAAATATATATTCTCTAATTTGCCACTTGACTTAATTGGTGATACCAATACAGGTTGGATTACAGGTACCCCAACATTGTCATCTACTGGACTTAGTAATTATAATTTTAGTGTAGGTGTTTATAAATCAGATGCACCTCAATATGCAAGTCCGTTTTATAATTTTAATTTTACATTACAGAAAAACATCACTGGCAATATTACTTGGATTACCCCAGAAGATTTGGGCCAGTTGTACAATGGAAATATCAGTACGCTTTTTGTAAGAGCAATTAGTGATATCGATTTAAATTATCGTTTAACGTCAGGTTCACTACCCCCTAATTTATCTGTAGCTAGTAATGGTGAAATTGTTGGTCGAGTAGCAGACCAACCAACTGACACTTATTTAGAACAAGGTGCTGTGTCAAATTACACGTTTACGGTGCAAGCATACTCAGACATTTATCCTTCAGTTATTTCTAGTAAAACATTTAATGTAAGTGTACTACAAGAGTTTACTCAACCAACTGATATTTTATACATCAAGGCTGCACCTCCTATCAATGATAGATTGATATTGCGTGAATTGTTAGGTAGCGAAACAATTATACCTACTGACTATTTGTATAGACCTGATGACCAGTACTTTGGAAAATCAACAAGTATTGTGTATGAACATGCGTATGGTATATATGCAAGTGACATACAAGAATATTTAACAGCGGTTACAAAAAATCACTACTGGAGAAATATTACTTTAGGTGAGTTAAAAACTGCTGTTGCAAGAAATAATGCTGGTGATATCATTTATGAAGTTGTATATAGTGAAGTTATTGACAATTTAGTTAATCCACAGGGTGTGAGCATACAAAGTCAAATACTTTGGCCAAGGCCCATTGATTTAGGATTAGGTCCATGGTATACAAGTAGTACTAGTATTTTTACCAGTTGGGAAGAACAATTGGGGCAACTATACTATACAAGTTTGAGCCCGGGATATGCACAGGATCTATATCCAAACAGTTTATACAATATGCGTAATCGTGTTGCTAATGATCCGTTAATTGGACAAGAATTTGATAGTAGACTGTTACCTCAATGGATGACAAGTCAACAGATAAATGGTAGCACATTAGGATATACGCAAGCTTGGGTTATTTGTTATACCAAACCTGGATTTGCAGAAACAGTTAAAACTAACATTCAAACATTATGGACAGATCCAGTTGGAAATGTGTACACGTTGAATTTGATTAACTTCCAAATAGATAGATTCAGTGTAAATAAATCTGCCACGTATGATTACGACAATAATACTAATCCAGCCGCGTGGACAGGATTACCTAGCGCAACACCTGCACCAGATCCATTAGACAGTAAAGATTTCTATGTGTTATTCCCTAGGCAAACAATTTTACCGAATGAAAATCAATAACTAAATACTAGACGGAACAAATAATTATGACAAGTGCAATCAACACAAACGGAATCAACGTAAACTATCCAGTACCGGGTATCAATAACAGTTCACAGGGCTTTAGAGATAACTTTGCTGCCATCAGAACTGATTTAAATGTCGCGGCTACAGAAATTACAGACCTACAAAACAATGCGGTCTTAAAACAAGCATTATCGGGAACTACATTAAACAATGACATGGCTAATACACTGATTAGCAATGCTGTTACTAGAGGATTTAGAGCAAGTACTTTCAACTTAGGTAATGCTATTTCTGGCACTCTTATCATTAACGCCGGCTTAGGTGACGTTCAAACCGGTACTATTAATGGTAATACTACAATTCAATTTACAGGTTGGGCCCCAAGCGGCACTCAAAGTAATGTTGAAGTACAATTAAACATAGGTAATAACTTAGCAGTAATTGCTTTGCCATCACAAGTTAATATTAACGGCACCTCAGGAATAGAAACAGTTGAAAACTATGCTAACGCAAATGGTATCCCTACACTAACTATCCCTTATAATGTTAATCGTTTAGACTATCGTTTTAGCACATTAGATTGTGGTGACTCAATTACAATTGAACCATACAATCAACCAAGACAGAGTACACAATTACAACAAAGAACTCCTAGTCCAATCGGTGAGCAAGGTGACGTAGCTGGCACATTCTCTATGGATCCTGCTTCATCTATTGCATTTGCAACTTGTACTAGTATTGACGGTACATATAACATTATTACGTGTGATAGCACAGAAGGCTTCTATTTAGATATGCCAATAGCATTTACTGGAATAACATTTGGTGGAATACTAGGTGGCGCAACATATTATGTACGTTCTGTCCCAAGTTCAACTACATTTACTGTTTCTACAGTTCCGGGTACATACACTGGTCCCGGTCAGTTAAGTGATTTAACAACTGGATCCGGTACAATGTATGTGTCACCTATTGGTTATCTGTATGCAAGTACGGGTAATTATGATGCAACTGTTATACCAAAGACTGCATCAAATACTAACATAGTGACTACAACTGTTACAGGTACAAACACCAGTGCAACAGGTAATTTAATTACAGTTTCAAGTACTGCTAATTTTGTAGTAGGATATCCAGTAGCTTTTTCAGGTACTATTAGCAGTGCTTTTGTAACACAAACATATGCATCTGCAAATACTATTACGGTAACTAGCACTGCTGGAATGGTAACTGGAGGAAGAATTATATTCACCGATAGTGTGTTCGGTGGACTGTCTCAGGCAGCATATTATATAACAAACATTTATTCGGGTAATTCTAATATTACTGTTAGTACTACATTTGGTGGTAGTAATATTTCATTGACTAGTGCTACCGGTAATTGTCTCGCTAGTTATAATGGCATTGTGGGTGGTTTAACAACAACAGATTATTTTGTACAGAGTGTCGCAAACGGAACGACATTTACTGTATCAACTAGTCAAGGTGGTGCACCTGTTGTATTGATAGATGAAAACGGTAGTATGAATGTGACTACTGTTACTGACTATACAATCACATTAAATAGCACCAGCAATGTTGCAACTAACTCACCAATTACGTTCTCTGGTAACGTGTTTGGTGGCATTTCAACTGATGCAATTTATTATATAGCTAATGTTACAAACGGCACTAATATTTCAATATCACCTACACTTTATAACGGGCTATCAGGACAAAAGCTACCATTGACAACTGCTAATGGCAATATGGTAGTAAATATTTCAACTGGTACAGATATATGGAAGTCAGTTCCATTAAAGCCTTTTGGTAGTGCTGAAGATGGTTCTGTTATAAGCGGTGATTTAGTTGTATATGGAAATGCTAATGTATATGGAACTACTACACTAGCAACAGTAAATGCAAGTACTGTAACAGGAAATATTGCGGCTACTAACATTACTGTCAGTAATGTTGCTAGCTTTAGTAATTCACAGATTAAAATTACAGGTGGTAGTGGTGGATACTATTTGCAGACTGATGGTACAGGTAATTTGACATGGGCCAGTGGCACTGCTAGTACTACTACAGCAGCCGGTGGTGCAAATACGCAAATTCAATTCAATGACGCATCTACTATACAAGGTAACACCGGATTTACATTTGATAAAACAACTGGTGCTGTTGCAATCCCCGGAATACTAACAGTCACTGGTAATCTAAGTGCTACTGGTAATACAATTGTTGGTAACTTAACAACTGCTGGAAATATTGTAGCAAATAATTATACTACTACTGCAGGTAACATCAATGCACCAACTTTCCAAAATGGCACAAGTAATATAATTATTACTAATGGTGGTAATATAACAATGTATGTTGCAAGTAATGCAACAGCAAGATTTACAGCAACAACAACCGGCGCAAATATTGCAGGTACACTGAGTGCTAGTGGTAATGCGATAGTAGGTAACATCAGTGCAACAAATGGTGTATTTGCAGGAGCATTGACAGGTATAACAACTGCTTCCGCTAGCGGCAATGTTAATGGTGGCAACGTGATAGCAACAACATATACTGTATCCGGAGTAACTAATAGTATAGTTGCTAACGGTACTGTTCAAGGAAATGCTACGGTTTTATCAAATGCTTTCAACGTAGTAAGCACTGTATCAAGTAGTAATTACGGTGTTATATTACCAGCCCCAATCAGCGCAAATTCTACCGTTGGTATGCGTGTAATGGTTAGAAATAATGGTCCTGTACCGTTATATGTGTATCCTCCTGCAGGCGCTTATATCAACAATTCATTAAATATTAACGTTGCCGTTCAAATTAACGCAACATCTACTAATGAGTTTTTCTGTACAGGAAACTTAGTGTGGTATAGTTTGAACTGATAAATATCTGGATGCAACATCCTTTTATCAATGACCTATCTGACAAGTCTATGGAAGACTTGTCTAATATAATATCAGACTTAACCAAAAAGTTAACATTTGCTTATCGTATGCAAAATGGTGAAATGGTGCACCAGCTTCAAATGGTACTAGAAAGCTATCGTACCGAATACAACAAACAAATGGATGAGATGTTTAAGAAACAAAACATCAAAACAAATGTTAGCGTTGAGAAAGAGGGTCAAATCAAGTCCAAATAACTTGATTTCTTCTGTTAGATAGTGTATCATTACACAATGCAAACTGATATCTACGGTCAACAAATCTATAACGAAATGGAACTATGTCTGCTTTATTTGCAGGATCCCAATCGTACTATTAAACGTGCTTTAGTAGAAAATGACATTAAGTTTGACGAAGTATTAGAACTAGAGAATGCTCCCGAACTTATTCAATACAATAAGTTGGACATGACAATAGAGCAGTTTGACAATAACAATCAATCAAACTGGTTGATGCCCGAACAATACAAAACAATGGACATTGCACAATACATATTGAATCAATGTCAAGGTGAAGCCGAACTACAACGAGCAGGAGAAGAACTATTATTGTTCCAAGAACGTGATATGTTTGTGTTGTTACGCTATCTAAAGTACCTTGTTGATACTATGCGTGAGAACAACATTGTATGGGGTGTGGGTCGAGGATCAAGTGTAGCAAGCTTTGTATTGTTTTTGCTTGGCATACACCGTATAAATAGTTTGTACTATGACTTGTCTATAGACGAGTTTTTAAAATAAGGAAATATTATGAAAAATTACAGATCGGCAATGGGAAAAAATGTAGACATGGGTGCCCTACTAGCAAAGAACGAAAATACTAGAGCAGTGGGTAATATGAAAGTTAACGCACGTGGTGATACTATAGATTCACAGGGTAGAGTTACCAAACCAGTTACTGCAAAAGTAAATCAATCATATGCTAATACAGTTGGAAATAAATCTGCAAATGCAGTAAGAGGTAAACCAGCACCAGCTAAGCCTGTAACATCTAAACCAGAAATTGTAGAAGAACTTACTCCAATGGAGCTTGAGTTAGAAGAATCATTTGAAGATGATTTAGAAATTGAAAAAATTAAAGCAGAAGAACTTAACAAAGGTAAAAAATGAGCGAGTACTCAAAGCCAGCATTTAGTCCCACTAAAGTAGATAAATTAACATTCTTTAAGGATCATATTATAGTAAGTGATATGAAATTTGACCAACGCATTACTGCAGGTGGTATTATTCTAATGGACGATGACAAGAAAAGTTCTGGCATTCGACCACGTTGGGCAAAGATTTATGGGTTAGGACCTGATGTAAAAGATCCTGAACTACAAATTGGTAAGTATATCCTTATCAGTCATGGTCGTTGGACACGCGGTATCACAGTAGAAACACCAGAGGGTAAACAGACGTTGCGTAAAGTCGATCCCGATGATATACTATTGATATCGGATGAGCCGATGGAAGATGAAACAATGAGCGACAAGGTATATTAATGATAAACTGGTTTAGACAAAAATTACACAACTTTATATTCCCACAAGACAATGAAGTAGTTGAGGCACGAACTAGTGGTAGGAAACACAACTTGATTAGTCGAGGATCACAGCTTGATAATAGAGGGATGAATTTTACAATCCATATGGCTAATGGCGGTTATGTATTAGAATATTCAAGTTACAATGAAAAGACTGATAGGCACGACAACACACTACATATTATCAATTCTGACACTGATTTGGGTCAGGGCATCGCACATGTTATCACACTAGAAATGTTAAGAAAATGAAGAATCAACTCTGGGTAGAAAAATATCGTCCGAACAAAATCTCTGATTATGTGTTTGTAGATGAGCATCAAAAGCAACAAGTAGAGAACTGGGTAAAAGAAGGTTCTATACCTCACTTGTTATTCAGTGGTGAACCGGGCACAGGCAAGACTACACTTGCTAAAGTATTGATACACGAACTAGGTGTAGAAGAATATGATGTGATGGAAATCAATGCTTCACGTGAACGTGGTATTGATATTATGCGTGACCGTGTTAATAGTTTTGCACAAACAATGCCTTTCGGTAAGTTTAAAGTCGTATTACTAGATGAAGCGGATTACGCTACACCCGACTTTCAAGCCGCATTGCGTGGTGATATGGAAACATACCATGAGACTGTACGTTTCATTCTAACTTGCAACTATCCGCACAAAATTATCCCTGCATTGCGTGAGAGTCGCTGTCATAAGTTTCATATCGCTAAGCCAGATATGACAGAGTTCACCGCAAGAGCCGCTACAGTATTGGTGTCTGAAGGTGTAGAATTTGATTTGGACGTTTTAGATAACTATGTACGTGGTTGCTATCCAGACTTGCGTAAGATGTTGAATCAATTGCAAGTTAACAGTATTGATGGTAAACTACGTCATGTAGATTCAGGTGATTCAACTGAAGATGCATTATTAATTGAAGCAACACAATTGTTTAAAGCAGGTAAAGTATTAGAAGCACGACAGCAACTAATGCAATATATCGCATTGTATCCTACACGCATTGAAGATTGTTATAAATGGATGTATGACAACTTAGATTTGTGGGGTACAAGTCAAGAAAAGAAAGACGCAAGTATTATCATTATTCGTAATGGTCTTGCACAACTGCCACTAGTCGGTATACAAGAGATTAGTTTGGCAGCAACACTAGTGGAGTTAACAAGTTGAGATATCTATTAATTACTTTTGTACGTAAGCCCGGTGGACAAATTGATGAGTTAGTTGCTGTGGGTAAAAGAATCAAGCCGGCGGATTTACAAACATGTAATGTCATTATTGACTATGCCGCAAAAAAAGTTGAAAAGTGTGTTGTCGAAGGTAAAGTAGTTGATACTGACTTTGAACGCATGGATGCATACTATAAGCAAGTATACCCTAATCTAATTGCACAGTTAGAAAAAGAAGCAATCATCACTAAAAACGAAACTCCTTAATGCAGTTTAAAGTTAATTTTACAACAGGCATAAGTTTAACTTACGATATTATTGATGAACCGATCGGTCGTGAGTGGGCTACACATATTGCTAAACGCAGTATAAATGAATGTTGTAAAATTAATCATTTCAATGGGTACGCCTCTGATGAAATGATTCAGACTAAAATTAATCGTTTATATGAATTAGCAGATTATATAAACACCTTTGCACCTTCACGTGTTATAAAACAAGAAATTAATAAAAATACTTGGAAGTTAGCATTGCATGAAATGCACGTTCACTTTCCTGATATGAAAAATAATGAGACTTATATAGGTGTTTGGGACAGTTTAACAGAATATAATGATACTATTCATTGGCTGGAATCAATGTTTATGATACTATGGGTTCCTAATCCAACTAATTCATTGTTTAGATTGACATTAGATTTTAACAAGAAAATATTTGAATTCTATCCTATTCCTGATGACGCATTTAAAAACTTTTCACCTTTTTTACAGTTTGGTGGATTATTTTTACACTATACACATGTAGGCAAACATTCGTATGAGATGATTAAGGGCAATGACTTGATCTGTCCTAAAGAACAATTTATGCCACAACGGACATTTAATGCATCATGCAGACTTGTGTTTAATGATTATTTTTATCCCGATGATATTTCTAAACAACAATTTATAGAACAATGGACGCAGTTTTATAATGATAAAGGTGGGAAAGATTATTGGGGTTATGATATTGACGATCCAAAAATAGCATTTGGATTTTTGAAAATAGGTGAATTAGTAGATGTATCTAAAAATAATGTGTCTATGAGTTTACCTAAAACAACAGAAGAACTAGATTCTTTTAGAAAAGAACTAGCCAGTACACATGTAATAGATTGGGAAATAAAATAAGGGGCATTGCCCCTTATTTTTATGAATACATCTTGAGGATGTATTCAATAATTTTGTGACGTTGTATGTCACGCATATCGAACTTGCAAGACGCTAAGCCTGGAATCACCCCCTTTCCACCATCTAGCCTACTTAGTAAGTCTAGGAGCCCATTCTCAGGCGTGCGTCTATCTGTCTGTTCTACATCACCAGTGATGACAATCTTACTACCGATTCCGATACGTGTCATAATCATTTTTAACTGGCTTGGGGTGGCGTTTTGAGCCTCATCAAGAACTACCCAACTGTTCTTAAAGTTGCGACCTCTACAGAACGCTAACGGAGCTATCTCCACTATTTGTTCTTCTAGCATATCAGCAATTTCTTTAGTTGAATAATATTCACGTAATACATCTAACAATGGTCTTGTCCAAGGTTCCATCTTTTGATTGATATCTCCTGGTAAGAAACCATGTTTTTCATCATCTACGCCTACTGCGGGCCTAGATAGAATAATTCTATCACAGTCACCGTTTCGCATCGCTTTGATAGCAGCCTGCATTGCAAGATACGTTTTCCCTGTCCCTGCAGGTCCCGAAACCACGACTATATCTGTCTTGTTGTCAAGTAATGCTAATATGTATTTTTCTTGATTTATGGATTTTGGGATGAGTTCTACGGGTTTGCGTACTCTTTGCTTCTGAGTTGCTTGTGTGAAATCGATTGTTTTTGATTCTTTTTGATAGAATGTATTACCTTCTTTTTTATTGTGTGAAAATCGTGTGTCTGTACTTCTTAATGCACTGGTTTTTCGTTTGCTCAAGTTAGTTCTCCTTTGTAGAGCGGGTGAGTTCTCATAACACTCATCTTTATTTAAGGTCAATCTTTGTGTGCATAGTAGCATACTTTTAACACAACTACAAATGATAAATATTAGGCTAATCCCGATCTCTTTCAAAAGTTGTATTCATTCAATAAAAGATAAATACTACTATGATTAAAACCGCCGACAAATTCTTTGACGATGTTGATTATGTCAGCATTATTAGCACTGTAAAAGGCATCTTTACCAGTGATGGATCAATGTCCGTTCTATTAGATTACGAACGAGTCCTAGATGAGGCAGACCTGTACGCATTCCGTAATTGGGAATTAGGCGAGTTAGTTCAAGGGCCTGTCGTAAAACGTTATAGTGTGGGTTGCATGTTTATGTGGCCATATAAACTAATGCCTGACCCAAGAGCCTGCAAACGTCTTATACATTTAGGTTGCACAATCAAGTGGAAAAAGACTAAGATTCGTGTTCCTGTTGAAGTAGATGATTATGATGACTTTGATCCTGGAACACGCTATCCAAAGATGAAAGAAAAACCTATCTGGTTAGTCTATATTGAAATGCCTAAAGAAATCATGGACGATATCCGTGAAGGTTCTATTGACTTGGCAGGACAGA
>Ga0114974_10002582_pt1 | contig 13914 bp, 14 predicted proteins | sample S_130206_EF_Meta_FD_87318 | JGI IMG/M metagenome (GOLD analysis project Ga0114974, IMG submission 87318) | Freshwater microbial communities from Lake Simoncouche, Canada to study carbon cycling - S_130206_EF_MetaG | ecosystem: Environmental > Aquatic > Freshwater > Lake | place: Lake...
CAACTGCATGTGCATGTGATCGGGCGCCGCCGGGGCGATCCGGCCTGGCCGGGGCCGGTCTGGGGCCACAGCCCGGCGGTACGCCACGATCCGACGGAACTGGCCGCGAAACTGGCGCTGGTAAGGTCTTTTTAACCATAAGGGGAGATTTTTGGCCCATGAATTTGGGCGCACTCTCCCCGGAACGGGCCAATGTGGTCGCGGCGTTGCAGAACGCCGCCCAGCGCACCGGCTCGGACTTCAACTACCTGCTGGGCACCGCGATGCGGGAATCCAGCCTCAAGCCGCAGGCGCAGTCCGCGACCTCGTCGGCCACCGGCCTGTTCCAGTTCATCGAACAGACCTGGCTGGGGCTGGTGAAGGATCACGGCGCCAGCCACGGCCTTGCCGCGCAGGCGAACGCGATCACACGGGGCTCCGATGGCCGCTATCGTGCCGGCGGTGACAAGGATGCGATCCTGGCGCTGCGCAAGGATGCCAACATCGCCGCACTGATGGCGGGCGAACATGCCAAGTCCACCAGTGCGACGCTGCAGAACGCGCTGGGCCGCCAGCCTTGCGGCGGCGAACTCTATGCCGCGCACTTCCTCGGGCCTGAAGCGGCCTGCAAGCTGATCAAGCTGGCCGAGAATAATCCGGGCATGAGCGCGGCGGCGCAATTTTCGGCCGCCGCGTCTGCCAACAAGACCGTCTTCTATCATGCCGATGGTTCGGCCAAGAGCGTGCGCGAAGTCTATGACTGGGCGCTGCGCCAGCCGGGCGGGGCAGACACGATCCGCAGCGCGCCGCTGGCGCCCGCCGCCGCGCCGCTGCAGCCGCAGAACCCGGTGGTGATGGCCGCGAAAATGGATTCGGAAATGCAGATGCTGCTGGCCAGCGTGTTGAACTGGCAGCCGCGCAGTTCCTTCAGCTTTGGCGGCGGCGAGGGCCCCAGCGCCAGCAACCTGTCCTTCGGCCCGGGCCTGTTGAACCTGCTGTCGGACGCCCGTGAGAGCTGATTTCTATTTCTTGAGAAGCGCGCCGACCTGGGAATCCAGCTCGGCGATCAGCGCCAGCGCGATCCTGTCGTCATTGCCGGTGATGTTGCGGCGGTGGATCACCTGCATGGCGGTGACATGCGCATCGACCAGCTTCATCGGCAGCAGCGTGCCTTGTGGCGCTTCGCCTAGCATCTTGGTCAGCGAACCTGCGACGCGGCCCATCAGCGGAAAATCAGAGGTCGCGGCCTGGCCCTTGATGTCATGGGCGGTGCGCAGCAGCGCGGCGCGGCTGCCCGGATCGGCCTTGGCGGCATAGGCCTCGCGCGCGGCGGAAAGCGCGGTGATGCCATCGGCCGCCATGCCGGAGAAATCACCCTTGAGCGTCTCCATCGCCGCTTCGGCGCGCTTGATCGCGTTCATGTCGACGCCGCCAAAGCCGCCGCCAGCCTTGGCCTTGAGCATGTTGGGCGGCATGAAAAGTTCGATGGGTTGCTGGCGCGCCATGATCGCTCCTTATTCCGCAGCTTCCTTGGCGGCGCTGCGCCGCTCGGGGCCGCGATGTTCATCCTGGCGCCGGCGGCGGCAGGGACCGAAATAGACCGTGGTACGCACATAGGGGCGCGGATGCTCGATGATCGACGACAGGCGGGACATCATCGTCTTCACCGAGACCGGCTTGGCGATGAACTCGTTGATGCCGGCATCGCGCGCCTGCATCACATGGTCCAGCGAGGTATGGCCCGTGAGCATGATCACCGGCACGAAGGGATTGGGCGAGGCGGGATTGGCGCGGATCATCTTCATCAGCTCGATGCCGGACATGCCTTCCATCACCCAGTCCAGGATGATGATGTCGGGATTGTGCTCGCGTAGGGATTCCCAGGCGGCTTCGCCGCTGGCGGCTTCAAAGATATGGACGACGCTGAACGCCTGCAGGATCGTGACCACGAGCTTGCGCATGTGGGCGTTGTCGTCCACCACCAGGATTTTCAGACGCTCGAAACGGTAGTCACTCATAACCCGACCCCAGGCACGCACGCGCGCGTGCCACCCCGGCAGAATGGCTTAATGGGCGTTAACGCTGGGTGAAGGGGTGAGCCGGAAAAGCAATCGCCGGCAGGCGATTGCCCGGCGAACGCCCGGAGCGTAAGCGAAGGGCAGCGCGGCAAACTCAGATTTCCCGCCCTGCAAACGGCTTCAGTCGCTGAACTGCTCGGACAGGATGCGCTCGTCCAGATTGTGCCCCTTGTCATAGAGCATGGTCATGGCGATGGAGCGGTCCTCCTCGACATCCACCGCCGAGACCTCGCGGACTTCGTGGTCATCGGCCACGGCGCTCACCGGCCGCTTGGCGCTTTCCAGGATTTCGAAGCGTACCCGGGCGCGATGTGGCAGCAGCGCACCGCGCCAGCGGCGCGGGCGGAAGGCGGAGATTGGCGTCAGCGCCAGCAGGGCCGCGTCGATGGGCAGGATGGGGCCGTGCGCCGAGAGATTGTAGGCGGTGGAGCCGGCGGGCGTGGATACCAGCACGCCGTCGCAGATCAGCTCGGCGATGCGGGGACGCTCGTCCACCATGATGCGGATCTTGGCGGCCTGGCGGGTTTCGCGCAGCAGCGAGACTTCGTTGAAGGCCAGCGCCTCGACCACGCCGTCCCGGGTGTGCGCCTTCATGCGCAGGGGGTGCACGACGGCCTGCTCGGCGGCGGCCAGCCGCTCGGCCAGATCATCGACGCGGTATTCGTTCATCAGGAAACCGACCGAGCCCAGATTCATGCCGTAGATCGGCTTGCCGCTGCCGACAAAGGCATGCAGCGTCTGCAGCATGAAGCCGTCGCCGCCCAGCGCCACGATGATGTCGGCGTCCTGGGGCCCGGAATCGGCATGGCGCTGGCGCAGCGCGGCAAGCGCATCGGCGGCGTCCGCAGTCGCGGTAAAGTGAAGTTTCATGCGGCGGTTGATAGCATGCCCGGCAGGGCAGGTGAAATCAGGCCTCGGCGCGGATCTGCTCCAGCGCCGTGGGGCGGGGCATGGCGAAGATCGCATCGGCCTCGGCCAGGTCGGCCGGGCTGAGCACGGCCTGGCCCGTGCGGGCCTGGCGCGAGAGGTTGAAGACGGTCGGGAAGACCGACTTGTCGATGCCGGCGGCGCGGCAGGCCAACGCCACCAGGCGCGAACCATCGCGATAGAAGAAGGAGCGGAACGTCTCCAGCTCGACAGTGAGCAGGCGCGCGAAGGCGAGGTCGAAGAGGTCGATCTGGCCCTGGCTGAGCACGCGCATCAGGAATCCGGCCTTGAGCTGGCCGGAGGCGGCGAGCTTCTCGATCAGCTTCTCGATCAGCTTCTGGGCGCTGTCGGGCGGCGGGTCCTTGGGAGTGGCGGGCTCGTTCTTGAGCACGGCGGTGGCGTCGGCCATGGCGGCATCGACGGTGCGCGGTGCGATGGCGTAGTTGGTCTTGATGTAGCTTTTCAGCGCGTCCGAAACCCAGTCGCACATCTTGGTGGCGAGCTGCAGCGGCAGGTCGGGGCGGCGCACCAGCGGTTCGGCCAGGCCGGTGATGGCGCGTGATTTTTCGACCAGCACATTGTAGGTGGTCTCGGAAATCTTGGCGGTGACGTTGCGCACCAGCGCCAGCAGCACGGATTCATGTTCGCAATTGGCCAGCGCGGCCGTTACCGGTTCGCCGATATGGGGGCGGCCGGCCACAGCTTCCTGGTGGGCAACGCCGGCTTCGGCGATCAGCTTGAGGACATCGGCTTCGGTCAGCAGCGGGCTGTGCAGGATCAGCGGGCGCGCGACTTCGATGGAATCGTCGACCAGCAGCAGGATCAGGTCGTGCGGCTCGGTGGTGTCTTCGGTCAGGCGCTGCGCCAGGGCGACGCGGATCGCCATTTCGACGTCGCGGGTGAGGCGGCGCAGGATATCGCGCATCAGTTCGCGCTCGCGGCTGTTCAGCCCGGCGCCCTGGATGCGGTAGAGCGAGGCGACGGCGAGGTAGATTTCCTCGCGGCTTGCGCCGCTCTGCGGATTGATGGCGAGCTGAGCCAGGCGGCTCATGTCGCTCATGTCGTGCGCGGTCAGACCCACAATGTGCCCCATGCCTGCTTGATCGTTTTTTCTAGCAGTAGGTGCCTTAACAGCGCGTTAAGTCTCTTGCCTGGGATGCGGCAATCATGTCCGCTAAGATGATGAAAATGCTTCTCGCCATCGACCAGGGCACCACCTCCAGCCGGGCGATCCTGTTTGACGCCAGGGCCCGGCCCAGGGCGAGCCATAGCGTGCCATTGCAGCAGGTTTATCCGGCCAGCGGCTGGGTCGAACATGACCCGGCGGAAATCTGGCGCGGCGTGGTCCGCTGCGTGCGCGCGGTGCTGAAAGGTGTGCCGCCGGGCAGGGTGGCCGGGCTGGGCGTCACCAACCAGCGCGAGACCAGCCTGATCTGGGATGCGCGCACCGGCAAGCCGCTGGCCAACGCCATCGTCTGGCAGGACCGGCGCGGGGCCGCCCGCTGCGCCGCGCTGCGGGCGCAGGGCTGGGAGCCGAAGATCGCGCGCAAGACCGGGCTGCGGCTCGATCCCTATTTCTCTGCCACCAAGCTGGAATGGCTGCTGAAGACGATAAAGGGCGCCAAGGCCCGCGCGCAGCGCGGCGAGGTCCTGTTCGGCACCATCGATACCTGGCTGATCTGGAAGCTGACCGGCGGCGCGGTGCACGCCACCGATGTCACCAACGCGTCGCGCACCATGCTGTTCAATCTCAAGCGCCGCGACTGGGATGACGAACTCCTCGCCTTGTTCGGGGTGCCGCGCGCCATGCTGCCCAAGGTGCAGGACAGCGTCGCGGATTACGGCGTGACGACGCTGTTCGGTGCGCCGATCCCGATCCTGGGCGTGGCGGGCGACCAGCAGGCCGCCAGCTTCGGCCAGGCCTGTTTCCAGCCGGGCGATGTCAAGGCGACCTATGGCACGGGCTGTTTCGCGCTGGTCAACACCGGCAAGACGATCGCCAAATCGCACAGCCGGCTGCTGACGACCGCGCTGGCCGGCCATGACCATGCCATAGAAGGCAGCATCTTCATCGCGGGCGCAGTGGTGCAATGGCTGCGCGACGAGCTGGGCGTGATCAAGTCCGCCGCCGGCAGCGAGACGCTGGCGTCAGGGGCAAGGCCGCTGCAGGGGCTGTATTTCGTGCCGGCTTTCACCGGCCTTGGCGCGCCCTATTGGGATGCGGACGCGCGCGGCGCCATCCTGGGCCTGACGCGCGACGCCGGGGCGGCGGAAATTGCCCGCGCGGCGCTGGATGCCGTCTGCTACCAGACCCGTGACCTTCTGGAAGCCATGAAGGCCGACATGGCGCGCGCCCGCATACGGTTGCGCGAACTGAAAGTGGATGGCGGCATGGTCGCCAATGACGGCTTCTGCCAGCGCCTTGCCGATCTCACCGGGCTGGCGGTGGCCCGTCCCCGCGTGACCGAAACCACGGCGCTGGGGGCGGCGCTGCTGGCGGGACTGGGCGCCGGCATATTCCAGGATACCGCCCAGATCGCGCGACACTGGGCGCTGGACCAGCGCTTCACGCCGCGCATGAAACCGGCGCAGCGCGACAGCCTGTATGCGGGCTGGTTGGCCGCCGTGCGGCGCATCCGTTCCTGAACCCGGCTGATATTCCGCGCGTATAGGGTTGGCTTCCGCAAGTATAGGTCCTGCCGTTCCCCCCCCCCTTGTGGCGTGTGATTCGGTGCACCATAGTTTTCGCGCAACCGCACCAGCAATCCGGCGCGCGTTGAGGGTGCTGCGTTGCTTTCCAGACAAATTCAGACGTTCAACCGCGCGCGAAAATACGCTTCGCGCGGCAGAAGAAAATTTTCGTGGTGGTTGGGGCAGAAACATATCCGGGGCATGGCGCGGCATTCTGCCTGGCGCGGCTTTATCATTGCGATGGACGGGTCATCCGCACGGCGGATTCATCTGCGGAAAATTGCGCCTGGCTGCGGGCGCGCCATCGCGGCCTGCCGCTGCAATTCGTATCCGCCGCCGACGTGCGCGCGGCGATCCTGGCGACACAGCAATCGGCATTGATCACCGAGGCGGTCTATGGCCTTGCCCGCCGCCTGCCGCACCTGTCCGCCCGCCATGTCCTGTCCCGGGGGCAGAAGATCGTCTTCCTCCTGCTGGCAGTAGGGCTTCTGCTCTGCGTACTGCGATGGCCGCTGGCGACGCTGCAGGCCCTTACCGCCTTTCTGGCGTTTGCCTTTGTCGTCAGCGGCCTGTTCCGGGTCGGGCTGGCCTGGCTCGGCGCTGGCGGTCCGCGCCGCGACCTGCCGCGCCCGCGCCATGCGCTGCCGCTTTACACCATCCTGGTGCCGCTCTACCGCGAGGCGAATGTGCTGCCGCGATTGTTGCAGGCCCTGCGCGCGCTCGATTATCCGGCGCAGCGTCTCGACATCAAGCTGGTGCTGGAAGCGGACGATGACGAGACCATCGCGGCGGCGCAGGCCTGCGGTGAAGGCTTCGAGATTATACGCGTTCCAGATCACGGCCCGCGCACCAAGCCCAAGGCGGCCAACTATGCGCTGCAATTCGCGCGCGGCGAATATCTGGTGATCTTTGACGCCGAGGACAGGCCCGAGTCCGACCAGTTGCTGAAGGCGGTGGCGGCTTTCCGCGCTGCGCCGCGCCAGCTTGCCTGCGTCCAGGCGCGGCTGAATTTCTACAACACCGACCATAACTGGATGACCCGCATGTTCGCGCTGGATTATGCCCAGTGGTTCGACATGCTGCTGCCGGGGCTGGATCGCTTCGGCGTGCCGATGCCGCTGGGTGGCACCTCCAACCATTTCCGCACCCAGGTGTTGCGCGATATCGGCGGCTGGGATGCCTTCAATGTCACCGAGGACGCCGATATCGGCATTCGCTTGGCACAGCTCGGCTATTGCGTCTCGATGATCCCGTCCACCACCTATGAGGAAGCGCCAGCGTCGCTGGGGCCGTGGCTGCGGCAGCGGTCGCGCTGGCTCAAGGGCCATATGCAGACCTGGCTGGTGCATATGCGCGATCCCGTTGGCCTGTGGCGGCGCGGGCCCGGATCCTGGCGCAACAGGCGCAGCTCTAGCGCAGCGCCTGTCAGGAAGTAATCGTGCTGGCAAGACGATTATTTCGGTTTGGGGAACTTGCGCGGGGGGCTTGAAACACCATCTTTACGCCGTGGACTTTGCCAGAAGGGGCAAACGATGAAATTTGCGCGCAAGCTCATGGGGTTGGTGGCGGCTTTGGGCCTGGCTACCGTGCTGGCCGGTTGCGGCTACAACACCATTCCCACCCAGGACCAGGCGGTAAAGGCCCGCTGGGCCGATGTGCAGGCCGCCTATCAGCGCCGCGCCGACCTGATTCCCAATCTGGTGAACACCGTGGCGGCTTACGCCAAGCAGGAGCAGTCGGTGCTGGTGCAGGTGACGCAGGCCCGCGCCAGCGCGACACAGGTGAAGGTTGATGCCTCGACCATCACCGATCCGGAATCCTTTGCCCGCTACCAGGCGGCGCAGAACCAGTTGTCCGGCGTGCTGGGCCGCCTGCTGGCGATCAGCGAGGCCTATCCCGACCTGAAATCCAACACCAACTTCCTGGCGCTGCAGTCGCAACTGGAAGGCACCGAAAACCGCATCGAGATCGCGCGCCGCGACTATAATGGCGCGGTGCAGGAATATAACACCACGCTGGTGACCATCCCCGGCTCGCTCTGGGCGGCGACGCTGCAGAGTGGCTACAAGCAGGCGCAGCCCTTCAATGCGTCGGCGGCGGCACAGCAGGCGCCGACGGTGAACTTCAACAACAGCATGATGATGGCGCCGCAGCCGGGCGCGGCCCCGCAGGGCACGATGGCCCCGCCAGCGGGCACGATGGCCCCGCAGCCGCAGGCCAATCCCTGAAGCTGATGAAGGCGTTCTTCGCCGGATTTCTGGCCTTGATGGTCCTGGCGCTGCCCGTGCGGGCGGCGCCGGACTTTCCCGCGCTCACCGGGCGGGTGGTCGATGGCGCCAACATCCTCTCGCCTGCCACGGTACAGGCGCTGGATGGAAAGCTGGCCGGGCTGGAGAAAAGCAATTCGCGCCAGTTGGTCGTCGTCACCGTGCCGTCGCTGGGCGGCTACGAAATCTCCGACTATGGCTACCAGCTTGGCCGTCACTGGAAGATTGGCCAGGGCAAGCTCAACAATGGCACACTGCTGATCGTTGCGCCCAATGAACGGCGCGTGCGCATCGAGGTCGGCTATGGCCTGGAGCCGATCCTCACCGACGCCTTATCGTCCATCGTCATCAATACCAAGATCACGCCGCGCTTCCGCCAAAAGGATTTTGATGGCGGCGTCCTGGCGGGCGCCGATGCGCTGATCGAGCAGATGTCGCTGGAGCCGTCGGAAGCCGAGAAGCGCGCCGCAGCGGCGGCGCAGCAGCTCAAGCGCGGTGGTGGTCAGGGCGACGGCAATGGCTTTGTCGCGGTGCTGCTGATCCTGGGCGTTCTTTTCTTCCTGTTCGGGCGCAACACCAGCCTGTGGCCGCTGCTGTTCGTGGCCGCCAGCTCCGGCCGGGGCGGCTCCTATCGTGGCGGCGGCTGGGGCGGCGGTGGCGGTTTCGGCGGCGGCGGCGGTTTTGGCGGCGGCGGTGGCTCGTTCGGTGGCGGCGGCGCTTCGGGGGGCTGGTGATGCTGAGCTACGACGACCGCATCCGCATTGCCGAGGCGGTGACGCAGGCCGAGCTGGGCACCACCGGCGAGATCACCTGCGTGCTGGCGGAAGATGTCTCCAACTATCGCGAAGTGCCGTTGGCGTTCGCGGCGCTGCTATCGCTTTGCCTGCCGCCTCTGCTGGTGCTGGCGGGCCTGCATGAAAGCATCCTGCATGGCGGCTGGAGCGGCGGCGATACCGAGGACGGCCTGGTGCTGCGGGCGCTGGCGCTCTATGCGATGGCGCAGGCGGCGATCTTCGTGGCAGCGGCACTGCTGGCGAACTGGCCACCCTTGCGCCGGTTGCTGACGCCAGGCTTGCTCAAGCGCCAACGCGTCGGGCAGGTGGCGCGCCATCACTATGCCGCGCTGGCCACGCATCTGCCCAAGGATGCGCCGCACATTCTCATCTTTGCCTGCTTCGCGGATCGCCGTGTCGAACTGGTCGCCAATCCCGCCATCCATGCGGCGGTCGGCCAGGGCCTGTGGGACGCGGCGGTGGCGGCGGTGACGGATGAGATCAGGGCAGGCCGCCCGGCCGAGGGCTTCATCCGCGCCATCCATCTGTGCGGCGCGGCGATGGCGCAGCATTTCCCCGCCAATGGCCCCGACGAGAACCGCCTGTCGAACGACATCACGGTGATTTGAGAGTTTTTAGCGCAGCCTAGCCTTAGATAGCTCCAAGTCAGTTCGTGCAGCGCGCATATCTCTCTATTTCATCAAATTCTTCTTGGGCACCCTTGACGACAATGTCTTGGAACCGCTGCTCAATATCTCTTTTGCCGTCGGCAACAACGCACTGCCTGTAATCTGAAATTCTATCTAGGTAAGCGTTAAATTCCTGAACGGCTATATTGTAGCTACTGGCGCCTGATACAAAAACAAATGGCTTGCTGGGCTTAAAGCAGCCCTTGGGCTTCCATTCACATCCAAAATGCCAGATAGATCGCAGTTGCCAATTCCCCTCCCTATTTCTCCGGCATTGCTTGGATTGCTAAAGGCAAAAAAAGTGATGATGCCGCATATGAGAAAGATAGATGTACGATGCATGTGTGCGCCCCCATCCAAAGTTGCTGGTGCCGGCAGAGAGGATTGAACTCCCGACCTTCGGTTTACAAAACCGCTGCTCTACCGCTGAGCTATGCCGGCCACATATCCTGAGAAATACTGGCCTTCGGCAGGATAGGCAACCGGCATGGCCTGAACATTCTTGCCAGCATGGTGAAAAACTTCGATCCCGGCGCATGAAAACGGCGAAGGCCATTGCTCTCGTTTCCGTCGCATGTCTCTGGGCGCAGTTGGCCGTCGCCCAGGGCACCGTTGACCACCTGCGCACCGACCTGCTCGCCAGCACCAGTGCGACGCAGGTTTTGACCAGCTATTGCAGTACCCTGCATCTGGCGTCGCCGCCGGTCATCCGCGCCCTGCGCGATGATCTTGTGCTGCCTGCGCCGCCCGAAGTGCGCGCCTTGCTGGGTGCCGGGCCGAACGATGCCGTCCGCCATCGCCGCGTGCGGCTGGCCTGCGGCGCGCATGTGCTGTCCAACGCGGACAATTGGTATCTGCCCGCCCGCCTGACCCCCGAGATGAACCGGCTGCTGGACGAAACCCAGACGCCGTTCGGCACGGCGGTGCGCGATCTGGATTTCCATCGCAGGACGCTGGAAGCGGCCGCGCCCGATGGCGACGCGATCCTGCGCATCAAGGCCGTCCTGCTGACAAAAGATGAGAAGCCCTTCAGCGTCGTGATCGAGAATTACAGCCCCGAGCTGATCGCTCGCTAACGCGGTGGCGTGAACGTATAGGCATACGACCAGCGTTGCTCTGCCTCCGGCGCGACAGTGACGGCGGTATAGGGCTCCAGCGCCATCACCGTGCGGATCGACCAGAGATTAACGCGGCTGGCCGGGGCTTCGCTGGTGACGCGGAAGCCCGCGCCGGTCTTTTCATTGCGCACCGTGAAATCGAATGGCTGGGGCGGCTTGCTCTCGTCATGCAGCAGCACTTGCGCATTCTCCCGCTCCACCAGCGCGTTCGGCCAGCGCACCATGTTGCCCGCCAGCGTCAGGCGCGGGGATGGCCGCGCCGCCACGGCAGCGAAAGGCAGTGTCACCGCCATGTCGGCATTGCCCGGATTGAGCGTCAGGAAATTGTGGTTGTACATGCTGGAGACAATCGGCTTCGTCCCCGTGTTGCGCAGGCGATGCGCGATGGTCATGCGCGGCTGGCCCGGCGTCAGCGTGATGATCTTCTCATAGACGTAAGCGTAATCACCCTGGCGCGCCGTCTGCTCCATCGTGACGCTGTTGCCGGTGTTGCGGATGCGCCAGCTTCCGGCATCGGCGATGTCATAACGGTGGAAGCGGTCGAACGGCTTGTCGTCTGGCCGCGTCAGCACGCCGACGCCGATCTGCAGGAAGCGTCCGCCCGGCGCGGCCTCGTCATAGCCGATGGGGGTATATTCCTCCGCCGGTCCCATCGTGCCGCTGTTGAAACTGACCAGCACGCCTTCCGGCCCGAAAGCGACATCGCGCGCGGCCGGATCCAGCGCCGCGAACCAGGGGCCATAATATTCCTGCGCGCCATATTTCAGGCTGCCGATCACGCCGGACTGGTCGAAACGGGTGCCGCCGTAAAAGGCGTTGGCCCCCGGCGGATGGATCACGGCATCCAGCACGCCATTGCCGATGGTCAGCTTTTCCGACGCCGCCATGCGCGTGGCGGCAGCAATGGGGGCGGGAGCCTGCGCCATCAGCAAAAGGCTTGCCGCGGCCACGGAAATTCCCGGCAGAATCCGGCGCATTATGGCCCCCCGATCATTGTTTCAGCCGCCCGGCTTCTGTAGGACTGGCAGGCGTTTAACGATAGTCTAGCCCCAGTCATGCCCGCAAAAAAGCGAATCCTCATCACCTCCGCACTGCCATACGTGGCGGGGGTCAAGCACCTGGGCAATCTGGTGGGCTCGATGCTGCCCGCCGATATCTTCGCCCGCTTCTGCCGTGCGCGCGGTCACGAAACGGTGGCGATCTGCGCCACCGACGAACATGGCGCCCCCATCGAACTGGCGGCGCTGGAAGAAGGCATCGGCCCGCGCGAATTCTGCGACAAGTGGCATGCGGTGCAGAAGAAGCTGGGCGATGATTTCGGCCTGGCATGGGACAATTTCGGCCGCTCGTCCTCGCCCGCCAATCACGAATTGACGCTGCACTTCGCGCGCCAGCTCTGGAAGAATGGTTTCCTCGAGCTCAAGACCACCAAGCAGGCCTATTCACCGACCGATGGCCGCTTCCTGCCCGACCGCTATGTCATCGGCACCTGTCCGCATTGCGGCTATGAGCGGGCGCGCGGCGACCAGTGCGAGAACTGCACCCGCGTGCTCGATCCGGTTGACCTGATCCATCCGCGTTCGGCGGTGTCGGGGGCGCAGGATGTCGAGATCCGCGATTCCACGCACCTGTTCCTCAAGCAGTCGCAATTCGCCGGCAAGCTGCGTAGCTGGATCGAAAGCCATAAACAGGACTGGTCGCCGGTCGTCACCTCCATCGCCTTCAAGTGGCTGGACGAGGGCCTGCGCGATCGCGGCATCACCCGCGACCTGGAATGGGGTATTCCCGTGCCGGACGACATCGCGGATGGCGCGCTCAAGGGCAAGGTCTTCTATGTCTGGTTCGACGCGCCCATCGAATACATCGCCGCGACCAAGGAATGGGCCGACCGCAATGGCAAGGATTACCGCGACTGGTGGCAGGGCCCGGCCTCAAGTAGCGAAGTGGTAGGCCAAACAAAAAAAGACGTGACGTACTGGGAGTTCATGGGCAAGGACAATGTGCCCTTCCACACGGTGGGCTTTCCCGTGACCATCATGGGCTCGGGCGAACCCTGGAAGCTGGTGGACCGGCTGAAGGGCTTCAACTGGCTCAACTATGACGGCGGCAAATTCTCCACCTCCGGCAAGCGCGGCATCTTCATGGACAAGGCGCTGGAAATCGCACCCGCCGATGTCTGGCGCTATTATCTGATCGCCAACGCGCCGGAGAGCAGCGACAGCAACTTCACCTGGGAACATTTCGCCGGCGTGGTGAACAAGGACCTGGCCGATGTGCTGGGCAATTTCGTGCTGCGCGTCACCAAGTTCTGCGTCGCCCGCTTCGACGGCAAGTTGCCGGGCGAGGGCGTCTATGGCGACGAGGAAAAAGCGCTGATCGCAGAACTGGATCGCCGCATAAAGACGTACACGGATTATCTCGAGGCCGCCGATTTCCGCAAGGCGATGGGTGAATTGCGCGCCATCTGGGTGGCGGGCAACGAATACCTCACCCGTGCCGCGCCCTGGACCCACATCAAGACCGACCGCGACCGTGCCGCTATCGGCGTGCGCATGGGCCTGAACCTGGTGCATGTCTTTGCGCACCTGACCTGGCCGGTGATGCCGGAACTGGCCAAGACCATCCACCTCGCGATCCAGCCCGTCGGCTATGCCAATGGCGTGGTGCCGTGGGTGGATGACGACACCGCCGCCGCGCTCGACTCGCTGATCCCGGGCCAGCCGATCACGCCGCCCGAAGTGTTGGTCACCAAGATCACCGACGAGCAGGTCGAGGAGCTCAAGGCGAGGTTCGGAGGCGCTGCGTGACGCGGGAGTGCGGAACGTGCACCCTGTGCTGCAAAGTCATGGGCATCTATGCCCTGGAAAAGCCGCGCAACCATTGGTGCGACCACGCCATGCCGGGCCGTGGCGGCTGCGCCATCTATGAGACGCGGCCACAGGAGTGCCGGACCTTCGCCTGTAGTTGGCTGCTGGATGATGGCCTGGGACCGGAGTGGAAGCCGGAAAAGTGCAAGCTGGTGCTGGTGTCCGAAGAATCCAGGAAGCGCACGATGGTTTATGTCGATGCCTCCCAGCCTGCCGCCTGGAAGCGCGAGCCCTATTTGTCGCGTCTCACGGCGCTGATGCGCGCGGGCCTGCCGCAGGGGCGGCTGGTCTTCATCGATGTCGCGGGGCGCGTTTCGATGATGCTGCCGGACCGCATGTAAGACCTTGGCGTGCTGGGGCCGCAGGACGAAGTGGCGCTGCAGATGATCACCTATCCGCACACTGTCGAATACAAGGTGATCGTGACGCGCGGCTAGGCCCGAAAATCAGGCCAGCGGCTCCCAGCCATTGGGGGTCAGCGCTTCCAGCGGCGCGAAGCGGATCTTGTAGTCCATCTTCTCGCTG